>Ga0182015_10000370_pt1 | contig 64450 bp, 16 predicted proteins | sample 712P3MmetaG_FD_120478 | JGI IMG/M metagenome (GOLD analysis project Ga0182015, IMG submission 120478) | Permafrost microbial communities from Stordalen Mire, Sweden - 712P3M metaG | ecosystem: Environmental > Terrestrial > Soil > Wetlands > Permafrost | place: Sweden: Stordalen | collected...
CCGCTTAGAGCATTTTCACTTCTACTCTGCACAGTCGGGTTCAGGGAAGTGCGGCTTTTCTTGAGGAAAAGCCGCGTCGAGAGCGGTTGCCTTGTATACACCAGAAGTGAAAATGCTGTAGTGGAACGACGGAACGCACAGAAGGAGGATCGTGAAACCAGCAACAGTAATTGGAGTAATCCTTATCATCGTGGGTATCGTAGGCTTTGCTCTAGGCGGTTTTTCGTTCACGCACGAGAAGAAGGATGTTGATGCCGGTCCTATCCAGATAGGACATACGCAAACGAAGACAATTCCGATTCCACCCGTGCTGAGCGTGATCGCATTGATCGGTGGCATAGGGTTGGTTGTAGTCGGAGTGCGGGGGAAATAGCTCCCCGGCCCGAGTCATCGACATCATCCCGGGCCGCAAAAGGGGGTGCATTCCTTAGGCGCATGCGATGTCGGGTATAACCCCGTTTACGCCGCCTGAGAACCGGGGGCTCTGCCTTCTGCGCCGCGGTAAGGAAAGAGCAGACTAAATACCGTGCCGCCTGACTTGGCCGCGCATCTGCTGCGCACGTGGATCACGCCTCGATGCTTGCTTACGATATTCGACGTGACCCACAGGCCGAGTCCTGAGCCCTCAGAGCCCTTCGTGGTGAAGAATGCATCGTAGAGGTGCTGGCGAGTCCGGTCGCTCATGCCTACCCCCGTGTCGGCAATCGTAATCCGGACGCCTGACTCACTGGTGCGCCAATCGGTGGCCGGCCTGACTCTAACCTTGATGGTTCCTCCGGTGGGCATCGACTCGACGGCGTTACCGATCAGGTTCACAAAAGCTTGGCGTATTTCGCCCGGGAAGCACTTTAGCTGAGGAGCATCCTCTTTTCTAAATTCAACCTCAACCCGCCCCTCCCTGAATCTGCCTCTGAACAAGGTCAGGACCGATTGCACCAGGTCGGCCACGTTCACCGGTGCGGGAGACGCGGATTGCCGGTGAAATCGCAGCCCCTCTGCAGTGATCTCGGAGGCGCGGCCAAGTTCCTCCTCAGCCCGAGCAAGATATCCTGAGACTTCACCCTCCGGTACTAACTGGCGTGCAAGATAGATCAGATTGAGGACGGCTTCGAGAGGGTTGTTGATCTCATGAATGATTGAAGATGTCAATTTACCAATGCTTGCGAGCCGGTCCTGCTCTGCTAATGCACGCTCGGCCCGTTTGCGGTCGCTGATGTCTTCACAGATGCAGAGCACATGGCCGGGCTGCTCTTGCCCTTCTCTCATGACCGATATAGAGTTGCGCACCCAAACTACGCTTCCATCGGGACGCAGATAGCGCTTTTCGATCACGAATCCAGGGATCTCTGCGGCCAGCAGTTGCTCCAGCAAGGCGAGATGGCGTGCCTGGTCCTCGGGGTGGGTCCATTCGAAAAGGTTTGCGCCTCGAATCTTCGCCGGGGCGCGATCTACGATTCTGGCAAACGCCTTATTAACGTCAACGACGAATCCTTTGCCATCGGTGACCGCGAAGCCGGTGGAGGCGTGCGCGAAGAGATCTGCCAATTGTCGATGTTGAGGCATACGTCAAAGAACCGTCCGTCTTTTCACACCGCCGTTCACATAACGCCGGTTTCTAGCTAGATGCAACGAACTGCCTTTTCCGCCGTATGGGCAAAACAGGTAAATCGGAACAGTGATCGTGCGCATTCCTCGAGCGCGTGCAGCTCGCCATCCCCACTTCGCATGGTCAACAAGTGTTGCCATCTTCTGAATTCAATTTCTGACCGTTCAAATCCAGAATGGACGAGAGCGCGTTTATCCATCGGCAGCGGGTGGTGGAAATACGGCAGCCTGGGTCAAATGAGTCGTAAAGGGTAGACATAACGTCACGACGGCCCGAGCCAGGCGCTTCATTCCTTCTTCGCGGTCAGAACTGTCTTCCGGGTGCGGCTCCTATTGGCAGGCGAATATTTCACAAAACATGGGGCCGTTCGAAATTACCCGAATTTCATGGCAGGAGCTTGAGTCAGACAGCGGCAAGTAGCCCATTGCCCAGGGTCTTTCCGCTGTGGCTTCGACCATCGGCGCCACCATTGACAACCGCAATCAAAGCGAGAAAACGGGCCTGAAAATTAACCAGGGCGCCTGTGCGATCAGGTACCTTGGGAGTGAGTCATTGTTATCCTAGGCTTGCCCCCGGTCGCCGTGCCCTTGGTCATGAGATTCCGCACCTTTTTATTCCGCGCCTTTTTATTGATCATTGCGTTCGTGCTGTGCCCTTGCCAGCTTCGGCCACAGACGTTGACCAGGCAGTTTCCCCCTTCCGGGCCGTCCTCGCTTCCTGATGCTCCTGATTATCCGATTGCTGAAGTGGTTGCCGCGCCGCCCTCGGGCGTTCCCGTGCGCCTCGAATCGAAACAGCAGGAGAAACATGGCAATGTCTACACCCTGACTGGCGAGGTCAGGATCGACTACAAAGACTACACCCTCACCGCGGACAAGGTTTCCTACGATGCCGAAACCAGGGAAGCCGAGGCCGACGGCCACGTGCGGCTCCAGGGAAAACGAAACAACGAACTCATCCTTGCGGATCACGGCACGATGAATTTTGATTTCGATACCGGGCGCTTTTATAACGTGAGCGGCAGTATCGGCCGCCGGCCGCAGACAGCGGTGAACAAACGCAAGCCGGTATACACCACCGGCAACCCGTTTCTCTTTACCGGTCGTTTGCTCATCAAGGAAGGACCAGAGCGCTACCAGATCGTCCAGGGCACGATGACCTCATGCCTGCTGCCCGACCCCGATTGGCGAATACATTCCTCCCTCATTCGGGTGAACTATGGAGAGGCGCGAGCAAAGAACAGTTACTTCACCCTGCTCAGGCTGCCGATTCTCTACTTGCCCTATGTCACCCACCCGGTGGACACCGCGAGCCGCGCGAGCGGCTTGTTGATCCCCATGGCCAGCAACTCTTCGACCAAAGGCATCATCGTTGGTGAGTCGGTCTACTGGGTCATTAACCGCAGTGCAGACGCCACCGTTGGCACTCAATACTTCTCCAAGCGCGGTTGGTCGCCCCGCGGCGAGTTCCGCTATCGCGGGCGCGGAGAAGATTTTGCCGATGCGCACTTTGTCGCTCTGTTCGACCGGGGATTGGCGCCCACCTATATCGACCAGGGCGGCCAGGACATCGTCTTTAGCGGCCGGCGCGACTTTGACCTCGATGAGCACACCCGCGCTGTGGCCACCGGCGAGTATCTCAGCTCGTATGTCTATCGCGAGGCGTTTGCCGAATCCTTTGCGCTCGCGGTCGCCTCCCAGGTGACGTCTTCGGCATTCATCACCCACAATGACGCTGGACGCTCGGCAAGCATCCGCTTCGATCGCTATCAGAATTTTGAAGGCATTACCCAGGTGGGTAACAACTACGACACCCCGCAGATCCGCATCCTCCACGTGCCCAGCCTCGATTTCGATACTGTCGATCAGTCCCTTCCGGGGACGCCATTGCGCTGGAGCGTAGATGGTTCAGCCGCCGGGCTGAGCCGCAGTGAGCCGAGCGAGAAGCCCGCTAACGCCGGGCGTTTCGATCTACATCCCCGCCTCGCTCTGCCCGTCCACCCGGACTACAAGACGGGTGAGGTTGGGCGCATCGATCTGTATCCTCACCTTGCTCTGCCCCTGCACCTGGATGGCTGGACTTTCCGGCCCGAAGTGGGCGCGCGCGAGACGTTCTACACCCAGAGCCAGATTCCCAGCAGCGCCACACCGTTTGTGGGGCTGGCGACCGTCAATCGCTCCGATCTGGAGGCCAGCTTTGAGCTGCGGCCGCCGGTACTCGTTCGGGATTTCAAGGCGCCCGCGTTGGAGAGGCTCTTCGGCAGCGATCTGCGCCACAGCATTGAGACTGAAGTACAGTATCGCTACGTTGCCGGGATTAATAACTACGCTTCCATTCCGCGTTTCGATCCCACGGATATCGTCAGCGATACGAATGAAGTGGAGTACTCGCTGACACAGAGGCTCTTTTTTAAGCATGCGCACCCCAGGCCCTGCAGCAGCGGAGATCTGCCACCGCCGGCTAACGGGATCATCTACGTGCCGGCGGCTTACATCGAATGTGGCGGCGATACCAGTGAGTGGATCACCTGGAAGCTGGCCGCAAAATACTTCTTCGACCCTTCTTTCGGGGGTGCGGCGTTTCCATTCCGGCGCAACGTCGTGGCCTCGACCCTGGATTTCACGGGCGTGTCTTTCCTGAATGGGCCGCGCAACTACTCCCCTCTGATTTCGCGCCTGAAGCTCCGCACCAGTGAACACATGGACTTTGAATGGGACGCGGACTATGACTTTAAAACCAGACGGGTGGATGCCAGCAATATCTTCACCAACTACCGGCGAGATAACTTCTTTGGCAGCGTTGCCTATTCGACCCTGCAAGCATTGAACCCTACTTTTTCAAAAGCTCTCGCCGGCCAGGTTACGAAATACGACCTGTTGCGCCTACTTTTCGGTTACGGAGACCCGGCGAAACGCGGCTTCAGCGCGGATGCCAACGCCGGTTACGACTTCATCCAGAATGCATTGCAGTATGGCGGTATCCAGGTCGCTTATAACTGGGACTGCTGTGGCCTGACTGTCGAATATCGCCGCCTGGCTCTTGGCTCGGTGCGTAACGAAAACGAGTGCTGTAGCTTTACCTTCACCCTGGCGGGCGTGGGGTCGGCAGGCAGCCAGTATTTCAAGCGGGCCGAACGAATCTTTTGATCTGGCCGCCTGAAAGCGACCCCGGCCGCATTGGCTTGCTGGCCCGGAGCCAGCTTCGCGGCAAATGCTGCGTGCCGCTGCACCACTTCACAAGCCATGCACCAAAGCTTTATGCGTGCACCTAAAACATCCCCTTCGAACCACGCAGAAGATCGTGTAACCGGAATTAGTTGATCAGTGGTAAACACATTTCCTCCAACCGGTTAAAAAAGCTGTGCAACGCGTCGCGTGAGCCCTCTCCGGCGAAGGAGATTTTCTTCCCCCATGCACAGTTGCACTTGACGCCCCGATCAGGCAAGTGCATAGTTGTTTGCTGATGAACGATCCCGAACCCGACGCGTGATTCTTCTATACCCGATCCTGCTTGCCTGGATGGGTTAGCTCCTTCTCATTTGAATTCACCCGATACCCGTTCTAGAACCACAGGTCGAAGTTCTGGTAGAGAACCACCCGGCGTTCTTGCGCTGGCTATGAGCGCGTTGGTGTTGGTTGCGCGCCGGAATACTGTTCTACCCCGAAGATGGGCTTGATGGTCGCTGAGAGCTGGAGCCTTCTGTTCGAAGAAAGCTCGCAACGTTATTCTCTCGTCCGTCACTATAAGAGTGACGCTGCATGATAACGAGGAGAGAAAGCTTCAGCAAGTCTTCATTCGATGCCAATGGAAAAAGATTCGCGCGAGATTAAAGTGTGCGCTCGGCTCAAATTTCAGGAGCCAACGCCGCTACAATTCGGGATTGATCCGGCCTGATGTTGCAAGTTGACTCCTACGGAGTGCTGCAACTTCCCGCCCGCATGGAGCATGCCGCTGCGCGCAAAGATCTAAGAGGTTAGGAAAGTTGCATTTGACTAGCAGGAGCGAGGCACCCGCAAATGTCATCGAATCTTGGGCGATATGTTAACAAGACGATTTTCGTTTCCATCACCGGCGTCTCTGAAGATGGAAAATGCCGGCCTTACAAACTCATTGGAATCGAGTTGGTTGGGCTCTGGCTTCAGAGCGAAGATCTGACTAGTCGTTATATTGCTTACCAAAATCAGTCGACTCCCTTAACTTGGGCGATGTTCATTCCATTTTCACAAATCGCCTGCGTCGCCGTTGCGGCACCATCTTCTGCTACTCAACCAGGGGCACCTCTATCGTCAGATCGGGGGAAGGTGCAACCGGAGCCAGCAGACCAGAGCGAACCCCCGCCCACCACTCGTGCGGCAACGCGGAAAACGCCAAAAGTCTAGGGTGCATGAAACTTTTCTACTGCGACGATCACAATCTTAGAGAGGCGACTGGCTGATTGGGCGGGTAACTATGGCTGAGGATGAGGAAACCGGGAGTGCTGGGAGCACAAGCTCTGCGCCATCTCCATTCAGCGCTCCCCAGATCAATCTGCCGAAGGGGGGCGGCGCCATTCGCGGCATCGGAGAAAAGTTCTCGGCCAACGCGATTACCGGCACTGGCTCGCTCAGCATCCCCGTCGCCGTGAGCTCGGCGCGATCCGGATTCAATCCGCAGCTGTCGCTGCAATACGATTCCGGCTCCGGCAACGGCCCATTTGGCATCGGGTGGTCCGTCTCAATGCCGGCCATCACGCGAAAGACCGATAAGGGGCTTCCGCAATATCGCGATTATGAGGAGTCGGATGTTTTCATCCTCTCAGGCGCCGAAGACCTCGTGCCAGTTCTTCGGCGGGAAGAAGAAGGCCACTGGGTCGATGACGAATGCGAGCGTGATGGATACACCATAAAGCTGTACCGGCCTCGCATTGAGGGCTTGTTCGCTCGGATCGAGAGATGGACCAGACTTCAGGATGGCGATACCCACTGGCGTTCGTTCTCGAAGGATAACGTTCTCACTCTCTATGGAAACACGGACGAATCGCGCATTTGCGACCCAGCCAACCGAAAGCACATTTTCAGCTGGATGATCTCTGCCAGCTTCGATGGCAAAGGGAATGCCATTCTCTATGAACACGTCTCTGAGAATGATTCCGGCATTGACCCGGCCCTTGCGAACGAACGAAACCGGACGCGGTCCGCGAACCGCTACCCCAAGCGCGTCTTATACGGAAATAGAAAACCGTTACGGGGATCGAGCGCGCCTGTAGAAGAAGCAGGCTGGATGTTTGAAATCGTCTTCGACTACGGAGATGAAGAGTATCGCTCGTGTGCGCCCGACTGCGATGGTGATGTTTTCGTGGAAGTACCGGCTGACTCGCCCCTGCGCCCATGGCCTGTGCGAAAGGATCCCTTCTCCACCTACCGTTCGGGTTTCGAGGTCCGGACCTATCGCCTGTGCCGGCGCTTGTTGATGTTCCATCATTTTCCTGAAGAACTCGATACACCGCAATATTTGGTTCGCTCCACCGAGCTGGAGTACGAAGAGAAGCGGATCGGATCGTTTCTTACTCGCGCGATTCAGTCGGGTTACACCCGCGAAGCGGAAGGACGATATCTCAAGAAAAGCATGCCGGCGCTGGAGCTGGGTTATTCGCCGAACCCGCTCGAACATGAGTCGTTTGATCGTTTCGCTGAACTCAAAGATGCGGAAGCACAGAATCTACCGCAAGGGATTGATGGGGAAAACTATCGCTGGCTCGATCTGGATGGCGTTGGCATTTCCGGCGTGTTATCGGAGCAAGGCACGGGCTGGTACTACAAACGAAATTTGGGTCAAGGGCGGTTTGGGGCGACCGAGCTGGTCGCGAAAAAACCGTCTCTCGGCGCGCTGTCGAGCGGGAAGCAACAACTGTTGGATATCGTGGGCGATGGCAATCTGGATCTGGTCGAGTTCGATACCGGGCAGACAGGATTTTATGAGCGGACCACGCAGGGCGCCGGATGGGAACCGTTTCGGGCGTTCCGTTCCATGCCAGTCGTGGATTGGGACAATCCCAATCTCAAATTCGTGGATGTAACGGGAGATGGTATCGCCGATGTTCTGATCACGGAGGATATCGCTTTCCGGTGGCATCCTTCCTATCTGCGTGCTGGCTTTGGTGAGGAACACCGAATTCCCGCTCCTCACAATGAAGAACAAGGTCCGCGCGTAGTCTTCGACGATGGAACGCAATCCATCTATCTGGCAGATATGTCTGGCGACGGCTTGTTGGACATTGTGCGCATACGAAATGGAGAGGTTTGCTATTGGCCAAATATTGGATACGGTTGTTTCGGTTTCAAGATCACCATGGACAACTCTCCCTGGTTCGATCTGTCGGACAAATTTGATCAAAAACGAGTTCGTCTTGCGGATACTGACGGCTCAGGTACCACCGACATTGTTTATCTGGGCGCGGAGAGCGTCCAGGTTTATCTGAACGAGTCCGGGAACGGCTGGTCCAGCGGCCATGTTCTCAAAAGCATCCCAACCGGTGATCTGACGGCGATTTCAGTGACGGATTTCCTAGGCCGAGGCACTTCCTGTGTCGTTTGGTCGTCACCGCTGCCCTCGGATGGACTTCGCCCGCTGCGCTATGTGGACTTGATGCGCGGGCAAAAGCCGCATCTGCTTACGCGTATTTGCAACAATCTGGGCGCGGAAATTGCCGTTGAGTATGCGTCCTCCACGGAATTCTATCTGGCGGATGAGGCCGCCGGGCGGCCGTGGGTGACGAGGCTGCCGTTTCCCGTTCATGTGGTCAAGAGAGTTGTGACTTATGACGCGGTGAGCCGCAACCGTTTTATCTCAAGAAAAACCTATCATCACGGTTATTACGATGGTGTGGAGCGCGAATTTCGGGGCTTTGGCCGGGTCGAACAGCTGGACACGGAAGAGTTCGGCGCTTTGACCGAGAGCGGCGCGCTGCCCCCGACAAGCAATGAGCAAGCGTCTTTCAATGTTCCGCCAGTGCTGACCAAGACCTGGTATCACACGGGCGTTTTCATCGGCGGTGGCCGCGTCTCGCGTCATCTTGCCCACGAATATTATCGCGAGCCTCACGACGGTTCCGAGATGCTGCTCGACGACACGATTCTGCCCGCCGGCTTGATGCCGGAAGAAGCTCGCGAAGCTTGCCGGTCGCTCAAAGGGTCCATGCTGCGGCAGGAGGTCTATGCACTCGACAGCACCGAAGAGTCGTCACGGCCCTACACTGCCTCAGAAAATAACTTCACGATTAGGCCGCTGCAGCCGCGAGCTTGGAACCGGTATGCAGTGTTCTTCACGCACGCGCGAGAAGCGCTCACTTTCAATTACGAGCGCAAGCTCTACAAGATCGAGGGCGTGGAACGCGCCGACCCGCGGGTTGGGCATACCATCACTTTGCAAGTGGACGAATACGGCAATGTTCTCAAATCTGTGAGTATCGGCTACGGACGCCGCTTTGCCGACAACTCCGGGCTGCCGCATGGCCCAGACCGCCACAAGCAGGAGAAAATCCTGCTCACGTTGACGGAAAGCGATTACACCAATGCGGTCCGCGAGCGCGATGCCTACCGCACTCCCTTGACTTCGGAATCGCGCGCCTACGAGCTCTACAACTTTCAGCCGGAAGCACACCATTTCGGAGTTACGAATCTTTTTCGCTTTGAAGAAATGCAACGTAAGGTCGCCGCAGCGAGCGATGGCCATCACGATCTTCCTTATGAAGACCTGAACGGTGCAGGGTCGTTCGAAGGCCATCCTTGCCGCCGCCGTTTCCAGCGTAGCCGGACCTTCTACCGTAGCGACAACCTGGAACATCTGCTCCCGCTTGGCGTTTTGCAATCCTTGGCGCTCCCCGGGCGAGGCTTTCAGCTTGCTTTTACGCCGGGTGTGGTCCGAGACATGTATCGGCGCAAGCGGCCTGAACATAAGACAGAAGACCTGCTGCCCGATTCAAACGCGGTGCTGAAAGAAGGCGGTTACGTAGACCTCGACCAGGATGGGCACTGGTGGGTTCCTTCTGGCAGGCTGTTCTATTCGCCCGATGCCGACGCCACCGCCGTGTCGGAACTGGCCTGTGCGCGCAGGCATTTCTTCACTCCGCGCCGCTTTCAGGATCCATTTGGGAATACCGCTGTCGTTGAATTCGACGTTCATGATCTGACGCTGGTCCAGACCCGCGACGCTGCCGGTAACACCACAACATCACTGACCGACTATCGAGTGCTGGCCCCAAAGCTGGTCACCGATGCGAACCGGAACCGGACGGCCGCCTCCTTTGACGCGCTGGGAATGGTCGTCGGGACCGCGATCATGGGGAAGGAGGGGGACGGTGAAGGCGACTCGCTGGATGGCTTCATCCCGGACTTGAGCGAGCACACAATACTCGCGCATATTCATCATCCTCTGCGCCATCCACACGAACTGCTGCAAGGCGCGACCACTCGGTTCGTCTACGATCTGTTCGCGTTTGCACGCACGCGGAACGATTCACGACCGCAGTCTGCGGTTACTTACGCGCTGGCTCGAGAGACTCACCTCTCTGACCTTTCCCCTGGCCACGATTCGAAGATTCAGCATTTGTTCTCTTACTCCGACGGCTTTGGGCGGGTTGCCCAGAAGAAAGGGCAAGCTGCCCCGGGGCCGCTCGAACCTGCCGGAGTGGAGGCTAACCCGCGCTGGATTGGAGGCGGCTGGACCATTTTCAACAATAAGGGAAAGCCGATACGTCAGTACGAACCCTTCTTCAGCGCAACGCACGAGTTCGAATTCGCCAATATAGTCGGCATCAGTGCGACGCTGTTCTACGATCCCGTTGGTCGGGTCATTGCAACGCTCCATGCCGAACATACTTACGAAAAAGTAATTTTCGATCCCTGGCAGCAGATGACGTGGGATGTCAACGATACTGTGTTGCAACGCGACCCCGCCGAAGATCCTAACGTTGGCAGCTTCTTCTTCCGTCTTCCCCACGACGATTATCTTCCGACCTGGTATGAGCAACGTCGCAGTGGCGGGTTGGGTCAGAAGCCAAAAGAGGCAGCCGAGCAAACGGTACTACACGCAAACACCCCAAAGACTGCCTATTCTGACTCCCTCGGCCGCACCTTCCTTACCGTCGATCTCAACCGCTTCCAGCGTGACGGGACGATTGTCGAAGAAAATCTAGCCACCAGGGTCGAATTGGACATTGAAGGTCAGCAACTGTCGATAATCGATGCGCTCGGCCGCCAGACCATGACCTACGCCTACGATCTTGTGAGCAACCGCGTTTACCAGTCAAGCGCCGACGCCGGAGACCGCTGGAACCTGGTGGAGATAGGGAAAAAGCCGCTGCGCGTCTGGGACAACCGCGGCTACAGGTTCCGTTACGAATATGATGTGTTGCGCAGGCAGACTGGGTTCTTCATCAAAAATGAAAATACTCGCGAAAAATTGGCTGGAAAGCTTGTCTACGGCGAGGGCCAGTACGCCGATCTGGCGCGGAACCTGCGTGGGAAAATCTTTCATAGTCTGGATACAGCCGGTATCGCCGCCAGCAACAACTATGACTTCAAGGGCAACCTGCTCCAAGGGTCACGTCAACTGCTTCGCGATTATCACGACGAGGTGGACTGGAACGCCTCGCCGGAATTGGAAGAAACCGTCTTTATCACCAGCAGCACTTACGACGCCCTCAATCGTGTCGTAACTCTTACTACTCCCGATGCCAGCGTCGCCCGGTTGGAATACAACCCGGCAAGTCTTCTCGATGGGGTAAAGGTCAATCTGCGTGGCGCCGAAGCCCTCACCCCGTTCGTTACGAATATCACTTACAACCCCAGGTCCCAGCGCGAATGGATTGCCTTCGGCAATGGAGTGCACACGCACCACATCTACAATCCTCTCACTTTCCGGTTAATTCATCTCAAGACAACGCGCCCGATTGATCGCGAAGTTCTGCAGGACTTGCAGTACACCTACGATCCGATCGGGAATATCGTGTTCATCGCCGATCACGCCCAACAGACCGTTTACTTCGACAATCAGGTGGTTTCGCCCAGCAACAGGTACGTGTACGACGCGACTTATCGGCTGATCGAAGCGCACGGCCGCGAGCTCGTCGGACTTTTGGCGCGACCTGAATCGGATTGGGACGACTTGCCACGGATGAACCAGCCGCTGCCCAGCGACGGGCAAGCGATGCGCCGTTACAAAGAGATGTACCGCTATGACCTGGTGGGAAACATCATCGATTTGATTCACCACGCCGGGGATGGGGGATGGCGACGTCGTTACGATTACTCGCGGCGCAGTAACCGCTTGGAGCAGAGCCACGTCGGCGAGATCGAAGAACGCTACGGTTACGACGCGAACGGCAACATGCTCTGCATGCCCCACCTGCCGTTGATGGGCTGGGATTTCAACAACCAGCTTCACATCACGCGCGAACAGGTCGTGAATCACGGCGAAGCGCAGAGGACGTTTTATGTTTACGACTCGACCGGAGCGCGCGTTCGAAAGATCACCGAACGCCCAGACGGATCGAGGGCGCACGAACGCATCTACCTCGGGGGCTTTGAGATCTACCGCGAGTACAGCCGCAACCGGGTGACGCTCGAGCGCGAGATGCTGCGTGTGATGGACGACAAGCGACTGATTGCGCTGGTGGAAACAAAAGCTATCGATTACAAAGCGTTACCTGACCATCTGCCGAATGCTCTGATTCGTTACCAGTTTTCCAATCATCTGGATTCCTCGTGCCTGGAATTGGATGGGGAAGCGAAAATTATTTCGTATGAAGAGTACTACCCCTACGGCAGCACGTCGTATGAGTCGGTTCGGCGCGAGGTCGAGGTCAGTCCGAAGCGCTATCGCTTCACCGGAAAGGAGCGCGACGAGGAAACAGGATTGTACTACCACGGCGCGCGTTACTACATTTCCTGGCTTGGGAAATGGACCGCGCCTGATCCAAAGGGATTGAAGGGTAGTAGCAATCTGTATGCTTATTGCTCCGACAATCCCATCATCTTCCGCGACCCAAATGGGACTGACGACCTACCTGCGCCAACGGCCGCCGAGGAAGAAGCGCAAGCCTGCATTGATCCGACAGCTAGCGCCGCGGATCCAGATAGTTCGTCGACCAGCTCGAGCTCACCGGACTTGAGTAGCGTCCCGGTGGCCGCGACGTCATTGGCGCTCAGTTCTTCATCCGCTTCGGTATCGGCGGCGCCTGTGCAGGCAGAGAACTCGATCGAAGACCTGCTGGCGTTTTTGCATGCTCAGGCCGGCTTCGAGACCGGTGCTTCCATGCCGCCAACGTTTAATTCTCGCTCTGCAAGCCCTTTCGGAACGGCTGCACATGCTACCGCGACAGACGTGCTGGGTGAAATGAAGGGGCTTGAATTCCTGGACGCAGATCGGATTTATTCCGAAGTGCGAGTGGTGAACGGTGTCGTCACACAGATTGGCGGTACGCCCGGCGGCGCTGCTGGAACGCACAACATTGACATTATGGTTGCCAGGCCTGGAACAACAATTAGCGTGGGTGACAGTGTTTCCGGCGGCGTTGCCGAAATGATCGGCGATTTGAAATATGGCGGTGGAGTTATCGATCCGAAGTACGCCGTCCATGGTTCTCCGACGGTTACCTTAACCGGGCGCACCACACCTGGGCCGGTGGTCACGGCAGCGCCATCGGTGGCAGAGTCAGTGGCCAATCCCTCGATCCTGTCGAGTGGGGTGGCGAGATTCGGCATCGGTCTAGTTGTTGGTTATTTCACTAACAAGATATCGGTCAACATCATGGAAGGCAATCAGGTTCAGCAGGAACAAAATGTGCTGAACGCGGCCAACCACGTCGACACATCGGTTGAAGACGCGAAACGAAGAGGAATAGAAGGCACAATCCTCGGCGGGGCGCCTCCGGGTCTCGACATCCTTTTCGCCACGGCGGCAACTTTCATAACGAATCGTATGTACGACATGGTTGAGGGGGATCGACAGCATTTTGCGGAACAGACTCAGGATGTCTCGCCAGCACTCTTGGAGTCCATGCAGAGAACGCAGCAGTCTTTCGACTCGGGTCAGTGGCCTTGATCGGCCAGGTCCCAGGGCGCTCCGTTCACGCTTTACGATCCACGCACGGGGAGTGGCCGCGTCCGCACTTCGCTGGTCAGTTACGGGAAGCAGCCTTCGGGGGCCTTGCGGATGCCACGGCCTCATCGGCAACGTTGAAGCACTTGGTAATTGCAATCAGGGTTTAGAGCACAGTCAAGAATTTGAGGGGGAGAAAAGGTATGGCTACTAGCCTGATCGTAATCCGCTTGGTTCCACCGGCAGCAGTTGCCGCCACTCCACTCGGCTCGACCCCGCCGAGCTTCACCGATTATCTGGCGCAAAACGGCGGCCTCAGTATCGCCGCCTACGACGTGTCGTACAGCAGTCCGACTACCGGCACGCTGGTGGGGACGGCGATCTATCAGGCTCCCAGCACCCTTCCGCAGACGATCCCAACGCCCGATCCACTCTCAAGCTTTGTTCCTGTCCCCCCCGCTTACGCGGCGGGGACAGGAATCATCCAGGAACTGGCCTTGCAACCGGCGGCTTTTACGGGTGTAGTGGAGACCGAATCCGCCTACTATCAATTCGAATCCGTGGCGACTGCAGTCATTGAATTCACCCCGCCGGGCGCGGGAGCCTTTTTTGAAAATCTCAAACTGGTGGCCACCTGGGTTACGGGCGGAGCCCAAGCGATTTCTATTACGCAAAATTACTACAACGTACCGCTGCAACCCGGTCCCACTCCGGACCCGACCAGCCTGGTCACAACGGAGTATGTCGAAAATGCAAGCACGACGATTTTCGACATTACCGATTCCTGGACCGCCCTGCCGCCCAGCCTTTATCTAAACGTCCCTCCGCCGGTCAGTCCCGGCGCCACAACATTCGCGCTGCCATCGGATGGCACTGCGCCTCAGTTTGACAAGCTGCAAACCGCAGTCCTAACCATTCTGGGGATTGATCCCGGCGGCCCTGCTCCCGATTTAGGACAGCTCACCTTCGACCAATGTAAGAACATCGCCTACGAAATTGTCTGGAGCCAGCAGACGCCCCTGCCGGCCCCGCCAGAGCCTATCGAGGATATGTACACCTCGCCGCCTAACTATGGGCAGCTGATGAGCGGAGGCAGCAGCACGACCCCGAACCAAGACGAAGGAGATCGCCAGCAGTTCCAGGCCACACTCACCGGCTACTATGCTCTAGCCAATGCCACCGCTGACCGTTTGACGAACTATGTGTTGTCCCTTGCCTTAGCAGTTGCCTGCGAGGAATTGAGCCTTGCCGCCACGCAAGTGTATCTCGAGTTTCCGACCAATCCGGCTGAAGCGAACAGTCAGGATGCCGAAGTAATTCTCGGCAACGTGGGTGCGTCCACTTCAAACTTTGGAGTACCAGCGGCATATTTCTACGCCCTCACGGCGAGCATGCCATCTTCCATGTTGGCCCAGCAGAGATACAACCTCGCACTGGATGAGAATTTGCAGCAGATGCTGGCGGATCTGACGTCGGCTTCCAACGCGAAGATCATCACCGATTCGGAAAAATACAGCAGTCCTGGAGTCGCCCTTGCGACGATAAATATGGCGCAGGCCGCACGCCGCATGCAGGCCCTGAATGTACCATCAACATCGTCGTTGACTCCACTACCGCTCGACGCCACGGTTCAGCCGGTCGTGACCGACTGGCTGAAGTTCGCCGCCGCGGACCCTCCACCCAGCAGCGAGAGCTATCAACCGGGCGATGAGCTTACGTTCTGGACAACTGAATCCACTGGGCAACCGGCGGGGTTCCTCGAACTGGTGTTGTGGGCCCTGACCCAGGGCTATATGATTCCCGCGCCCACCAACGCCTCTTTGGCCAGCGTGATTACAAGCAAGTTGCTGGTTCCTCCCTCCGTCGCCAGCCTGGTTGCAGTCACAAATGCACAATGGACGGCTTTCTTCACAGCGAATCCCACCTGGCTGCCGCCTGTGGCTCAAAGCGGCAACCTGGCAGCGCGAATTTCGACCTTCCTCGCTTATCTGCAGAAGTTCTTCTCAGTATCCGATAGCAGTGTCGCCAGCACTATTTATTACGTAACCACCATTGATGCCAAGCCGACGGATGCATTCGGGGGCAAGGTTCTGACGTTTGCATCGACCACCGGAGTTGTGGCTGGAATGTCCGTGAGCGGTGCAGTCAGCGCTATCACTACGATTGCCGCGGGCACGATGGTTGCTTCGCCACCGCCGCCGAACCCTACCCTGACTGCGGTGACCTTGAGCAAACCCATCACCGGGGATGTTCCTGCCGGCACAACCATCACGTTCACCTCAAACTACGCGACCAGCGGAGCCAGCGGATGGCAGCTTCTCCAGGCCCCGTCCACCGATTGGATTGGATCGTGCCTAACCGCCTACGGCGGCGGCTTCACATTCGGATCGGGTTTCAACCTGTCCACCCTGCAAACCGCCGCCGGTATTGTTTTCCCCAACGACTCTTGCGCGCAGGCGTGGCTGGTAAACGCGATGCTGGCCATTGACGCGCTGTATCAAATTCTCATCAAGGCGGCGCTGCCGGTCACGCCAAACTTCGAGTTCTCCATCGTCGAGGCTCTGTACGCGCGCGGATTCACGTCCGCTGCTGACGTGACCGAGCTTTCAAGCGGTGATTTTCAAGCGGCTCTCACCGGAACGGTTGCTTACGATTCCGCCACGCCACTCTTCGCCGCCGCACAGATCATCTCCCCCAACACGCCGCCATCCTCTTCTGGCGGCACGTTTCATCCCATTAACCCGGATGGATCGCTCACCAATTGCATCCCGGCTCCATGCCGGTCCCCGCTTGGTCCTATTGAGTATCTGCACGAGCTGCTGCAAGTCTCGCCCAGTGGAACATGCAGCAACCCGGTCGCAGCCCCGGCTGCGGGACAAAGCACCCTGGGCAGCGTAATAGCTCAGCGCCGCGGCCCCGTAGGTCAGTTGGCGGCGAGTTGCGCCAATCTGGAAACTCCCCTGCCATTGGTCGATATCGTGAATGAGTGCCTTGAGTTCATGGCCTCGGCTGCGCCCGCGACCAACGGCGCTGTCTACAACACCTCCGCGGATGCGGTAGCAGGATACGCTTTGTGTAAGCAGGAATGCCCGCCAGAGGAAAAACCTCATTTCCTTTGCCATGATGCGGCAGAGCTTTTATGTGCGCTGCCCGAGTATTCGACGCCGGGAACGCCGGCCGTATCCAGCAATCCGCTGGAATCAAATCAGAATGTGGAGCCTTTGGTCTGGAACACGCTTAAATCAGACTTTTCCGCATGTTGCCTTCCGTATTCGCAAGCACTCGATGTATCCCGTACCTACTTGCGCCATCTTTCGAGCTGCCGTTTCGAGGTCATGCGCACCTTCCGCAAGTGCATTACCGAGTTCGTGCTCGATCCGGATAACCCCCCCACCGGGTTCGAGAATTATCTCTGGCGCTATCCCGTGCGCATCGATATCGCCATCGAATATCTGGGAATAACACCTGAGGAGTTCCAGCAGGTGTTTCAAGGAGTATGGCCGCAGTCATGCGGACCGGCACTGGACCGTAATCAGAATGGGAGGAAGCCTGCAGCATTGCAGGTGGCGCAACTCTACGGGTTCAGCTCGACGACTGATAGAGATAGCTCGTGGGAACAGACCGTAGTGCAGCTGCCGGAATTCCTGCGGCGTACCTGCCTCAGTTATTGCGAGTTCGTGGAGCTTTGGAAATCACAATTCGTGTTGTTCAACGACGGCGGGGATCAAAGAGGGAATTTTCCGGATTGTGAGCCGTGCTGCCTGGAACAGCACTGGCTGCAATTCCCTGGACAGAATCCCAATCAGCCTCCTCAGCCTCCCGGTCCAAACCAACCAGTTGGCACACCTACCGCGGTAGCCCAGGCTACTCCTCAGGCGGGTCCCGGAGAGCCCACGCCGCAACCTGTCGCGACGCAGCCCAACGAGCAGGGGCTCAGCCAGCTCTGGGTCTTCATCCGCCTGTGGCGCAAGCTCAAAGATCTTTGCAACGCGGGATACAGTTTTGCCCAGCTTCGGGATATTTGTGATGTTTTGCAATTGTTCACCGGTGGCAGCATAAATCCCGATTTCATCCGCCAGCTCGCAGCGTTTCAGATGTTGCGCGATCAGTTCAAACTGCCGCTGGTGAATCCCGCGGATAAGCCCGCGCCGGGCGCAATCGACGCCGCTCGCACCCAGATCCTCGCCCTTTGGGTTGGGGAGAGCGCACCCCAGTGGCCGTGGGCAGTCCGCCAACTCTGTGAAGGAGTGCAACGTCATGCCAAGTGCCGCTACAAATGCGATCACCGTTCCGCGGACTTCGTCAAGATGCTCGCCTCGCATCTGGATCAGCTCTCGGTTCTGGCAGGATTCGATCCTGCCTCGACCACGGCTACCTGGCAGGCGTTGCCCACGCATACGCTGCGCTTTGCTGAGGTGCTGGCAAAAATTTATGCTTCGCGCTTCCATACCGATGAGATTTTCTATCTCTTCACCGCCGGTCAAGAAGCGGGCAGTCTGTTTCCTTCGCAGGGAAATGAAGGTGCGCTCGAATACCCGCTGAATTTGCCCGACGATGAGCGCCACCACTCTCTCTGGAAGTTGCGCCACAGACTGCTCGAAGTACACATATCCGATGAAGAGGTTCACCATTGGCCCTGGAACCGGATAGAGACTTCTTTACGCGAAGAGTTCGGCTACCAGGCATCGGATGTTCTTGCGTTTGGCAAGCACTTTTTCCCCTCCGCCCTGCAATCTGCCGGGTACTCGGTAAGCGCTCAAGAAAGGCGCTACGCTTCGAACCTTCCAGCGGCACAGACAACTCCCGGGATGTGGAGCACGCCGGCTACCGGGCCGTTTCAATATGATGCGGCGAATGCAGTCTTGTTCTTTCAATTGCCGCTGACGGACCACGCGGTGATTTCGCAGTTAGAGCAGGTTCAGCAGTTGAACCCAAATGAACAGAATGCAGTTCAGGACCTGTACTTCCAGCCGCGAGCCACACTGGCTGAGTTTGCCTTCCTGTTCGCGGACTTTCCCGAGGCCCAACAACACCTGATTCAGGAAGCGGAGGAACACGAGCGTTGGCACTATTTCCGCCGGCAATTTACGTTGTGTCATGGGCGCTGCAAAATTCTGGCGGAGCATCTGGCCGCTCATGTGGATTTCGCCACACGCCAGAATTGTCCCGAAGGTGTTGGTGACGCCTTTATCGTTTTGCGCGAACTCCATGGGGACGAGAACAATCCCGGGAATTGGGAAAGCGATCTCGGCAAATCGCCTGTGCTCCCGTGGCCCGGACCGAACGGCGGCGCCTTCGCTGCGCTGCTGGGTCTTACCGGGACCGGCCTCTTGATGGAATACACGCCCGCCGGAGGAAGTGTCATCTGGCGCGATCTTTCCGGGCCGCTCTACGCATTCGGCAATGAACGCGATCACGTCAACTCCCCCTTGCCAACTGTCATACCGTCGCTAGGTCTGACGCTAACCGCCGCTCAGTTGTTAAACGTAAGCATTCTGAATGGCATTGCAGCCGATGGCGTAAGTGGTGCCTGGCTGGGCGGGGCGCAAGGCTTCACTGTGAAATGGTCGGGAGCTTTGCTTATCGATCGCGAAGGTGTTTATGAATTCTGTGCCGGCGCCCCTACGGATGAAGGGGAAAGGCCGAACATGGAAGCGGCGGAGCACTCCCAGTGGCTTCTCACTCTCACTAGAGATGGCAAGACGCGGGTGGTGCTCAACCACAACTGGCCGGGAATAACAGGACATACCGTGCCCTGTCCGCACCTCAAAGCGGGCGTTTATGACATAGTCGTCGAATTCAGCGAGCCTTCCCCGGCATTTGCTACAAAGAAAGAGCACCGCCTGCACACCGGCTTTCAAGTCAAATTCATGGGACCGGATTGCGACGACCGGATGGTGCAAATTCCCCACAGCCGGCTGTTCCGCATTTCCAAAGACTTGCAAACCATCCAGACTCCAACCGGTGAGAGCTACCAGGATCTGGGCTACGGCATCACCGGCCTTGCTGCCGGCGCGACCTCGTACCTGAATACCTACTACAGCAGCTCTTTGCGTGATATCCGTCGAACCTATCAGAGAGCCTTCAAGGCTCTATTGTTTGCGCACCGGTTCCCGCTCTCTTCCAAGCGCCGCGCCGACGGACATTCGGAACTGGGATTCCTACTGACGAATTCCGGCAACTTTGCCGGATTGGCCTACTACTTGAGCGGCGGAGCCTATGTGCAACACGCCGCGTATTTCGACTTTGACTTCCTTCCTCTGGTGGACAATTACCACCCTCCCACTCCCGTTCAGGATTCGCGGACCCAGCCTTCGGCGCAACAAAGTCAAGCCATGTTCGACTGGTTTGAGCGGATCTTTGATTACGTTCACGCACGCGACCAGGTCTGGTCGGAACATCACTGCGATCTTTGGGCCCTGTTCGATGAGGCCGTGCAGAGCAATCCCACGAATCCCGCAGACCTTCTGCGGCACATGGGCGCGAGAAAACGCGATTGGCCGCTCGATCTGCGTTATTACCAGGATCAATTCAACCCGCCCTACGCGGTCACCAGCGGCGACCTGGTGGATGATCGCTGGGTGGTGCGCGCGTGGCACGCCGACCGGTTGGTGCGCATCCTGTTAGAGGGTTCGAGCGACAAAGATGCAGCCATGGCCCGGCCTGATCTGTGGGCGTCGGACGATCCCAGCGCAGTTGTCGGTACAGGAACCGTGACTGGAAATGCAAATCTTTCTACGTTCCTTTGCGACCGCTGCTTCAACTATGACTCTCCACGTCGCTATGGGGAGATCCGCAAACTCAATGACTGGCTGCGAGACCGCGGCCGCTGCGCTCTGATCTGTTATTTGTGCGCGATGAATCGTGTGGCGCTGCCTTGGACCGCGGGGCAGTTCGCTCAGGATGCTTGCGACCTTAGCGATCTGCTTCTGCTCGACGTGGAAGCCGGCATCTGCGAGAAGGCGAGCCGGATCGAAGAAGCCATCACTGCGGTGCAGAACTTTATTCGCCGCGCGCGCCTGGGTCTGGAACCCAGTTGGCCTGTGACTCGCGACTTCGCGCAAATGTGGGATCGCCACTTCGCTTCGTTCCATGAGTGGCAAGCCTGCCAACGCCGCCATCTCTACAAAGAGAACTACATCGAATGGGAGGAACTGGAGAAAGCTCGAAGGATTGAGGCGTTCCGTCTCCTCGAAACGCAGTTGGGCCGGGATGCATTGTCGATTGCCGCGCCGGGCGGGTTGGAATGGTGGCCCGATCAGCGTCCCCCAGCACACTCCCCCATTGACTTGCTGCAGAAAATCGAGCCCGACACGACGCTATTGCTCGCTCAGGAGCGCGAAGGCTTCACTCTTATAGGTACGCCTGAGCGTGATGCGCGGCCCTCATGGCTGGCGGTGGTGCAGTCGGCAGCGACGCCGGCGCAGCCCCCAGCCTCCACACCGGCTTCGCTTCCATTCTGGCTGGAGGCGGCCATTGGTATGGGGCAGCGATTCTTGCGCATCGCGGCTGCGGGCGTGCCGCCGGCCAGCTCCGATTGCACGTGTGCGACAAGGGCAAAAGGAGTGTGCTGCAAAGAGTGCGGATGCAAGCACTGTCCTCTGGTGGACGAGTACTATTTTTGGTTGGTCCCCGGGCAGTACTATGCCGAGCCGCCGAACCCGCAGCAAAACGGCCAGGCATCTTCAATGCCGAATCCGGACGATTATCAATACGGCTTCCAGGACGACTTCTACAGCCAGAGCGAACAACAATCCGGTTGGCAGGATCCGACCCAGTTGCCGCAAATGCTGGCTTGGAATGCGAGTCCGCTGGTGCGTCTGGCGTGGTGCCGTGTCCACAATGGTGAGTTCCAGCAACCTCGCTCGTCCTCGATGGGGGTTGCCGTCCAGCCCAACACCGTAAACGACCTCACATTCCTGGGCAGAACTGCCGATTCGCTTACCTTCTCGGTAAGTAATCCGTTTATTCCCTCGCCGACACCGGTCTTGAGCGACCCTTCCGCTGCGGGCTTCCGCTACGATTTGGCCGCCGACTATGCAGTGGTGCTGCCGCAGGTAGCGGCCCCGGCGCCACCGCCGACGTATCCCGGCAATCTACCTTCCTATCCCTATTTCGCTTACGTCGCGCCCGGCACTCACCTGCTGCCGTTGTCGTACTTTAGTCCGGCGAATGCACTTGCCAAAGCGTTGCGCACGCATTGCAATTTTGAAGCAGCCCTCAAGTGGTATCGTCTGGCATTCGATCCGCTGGATCAGGATTGCACTTGGGTGCATTGCCCGCAAACCTCAGATACCCCACCAACCAGGGACCAAATCGCAGGGTTGGCGGTGGGAACGGCGAGCACTGCTTGTTGCGACAGCACCAAAGTTTCCCCTGCCACCGCCAGGAACCGTTCGATCATCCTGCATTTTTTGGAAACGCTGCGGGAATGGGGCGATGCGGCAATGCGTGGGAATTCGCCGGAACATTTCCAACACGCACGCCTGCTCTTCGACACCATGGAGATGATTCTCGGAAGGCGGCCGGTGTCGTTGCAGCTTTCAGAACCGGCAACCCCACAGACGGTGGCCAATTACGTGCCCGACTTTCCACCCCTCAACCCCCGGCTGATGGATCTGTACGACGTCGCCCGCGACCGGCTGGACCTCATTCATAACTGTATGAATGCATCGCGGTTGCGTAACGGACATCCCCGCCGCGACATGGCCTACTTCGGCAACAGCCGGCTGCGTGAGGGTTGGAAGACCGCCGAGGAGCGTTGTTGCGAAGAAATGTTCTGGTGCCATCTGCATAATCCTTATCGTTTTTTGTTCCAGATTCAGAAGGCGAAGGAATTTGCAGCCAAGGTGAGCCAGTGGGGTGGCCAGCTTGTCGCCGCGTACGAAAAGGGAGACGCCGAATACCTGGCTTCTATGCAAGCGAATCAGCAGCGCGAGCTTTTGGATCTGCAACTGGCGGCACGGCAGGATCAATGGCGGAATGCCGATTGGCAAGTAGAGGCTTTGCAGAAAACCAAAGCCATTAGCGAGGCCAATCTCGCCTATTACCAGCTGCTTATTCAAAATGGGCTCATCACCGACGAAATCGCGTATCAGGATCTCACGATTGCCTCCACGGTTCTGCGTGCTGCGAGCGACGTCATTGAAGCAACCGCAGGGGGAGCTGCCGCTACTTCTAACTTCTTCACCGGAGGGGCCGGATTTGGCGGCTCACCGCTGGCTTACTATCAACTGCCCATTGGACAGCCACTATCTGATGCCTTCAGTTGCGCCGCGCGCGTCATGAACGGTCTGTCCGCCATTGCCGGTACGACCGCGGGCCTGGAACTGACAGAGGGCAGTTGGCAGCGGCGCCTGGACGACTGGAATCATCAAGTCACCACTCTCACCATTGATATAGAACGGATTGAGCTGCAGATTCTGGGCGCGCAACGACAACGCGATGAGAATCTAAACGATTTAAACGTGCATCAGCGGCAGCTGGAACATTCGGCCGAGGTGCTGAATTTCCTGCGCGACAAGTTCACCGCGCACGATCTTTATCTCTTCTACCAAAAAGAGACTTCCGATCTCTATTTCAAGTTGTACGAACTGGCGTTGCAATGGGCGTGCAGTGCCCAGGGCTGCTTCAATCTGGAGCGCGGGCACACCACGCGGCGATTCATTCCGGAATGCACGTGGAATTGTTTGCAGGAAGGCCTGCTTGCAGGCGAGCGGTTGGAGGCTGCCTTGTATCACATGGAGAAGAGTTATCTCGACGAAAACGTTCGCGAGTATGAACTCACCAAATACATATCGCTTCGAGAAAACTTTCCTTTGGAGTACTTGCGTCTGAGGACGACCGGCTTTTGTGAAATCGATATTCCGGAGTGTATGTTCGATCACGACTATCCCGGAATGTATATGCGCCGGATAAAGAATGTCTCGCTGACAATTCCTTGCGTGACCGGGCCCTTTAACAACGTAAATTGCCGGCTCACGTTACTGAGCAGCGTGACTCGCATCGATCCACGGCTCGAGCCACCGGCGCACCGTTGCTGTTGCGATCGCAGGGATCTTTGCGAATGTGAGCTTTGCCCCTGCGACCCGCGCGCGGTGCGCCAGTACGCCGCCCGCGAAGCCATTGCCACCTCCAGCGGAAAGAACGATTCCGGATTGTTCGAGCTGAACTTCGCAGACGATCGTTACCTGCCGTTCGAGTATCAAGGCGCGGCCAGTCACTGGAGGGTCGAATTGCCGCGCGAGAACAACTACTTTGACCTTGATACCGTGAGTGACCTGATCCTTCGTCTCAATTACACCGCGCGTGAAGGTGGGGAATTGCTGCGACGGGCGACAAACGAGTGCGCGAAGAAGCGTTTGCCGGGTGACGGCTGGTGTTTCTTCGATGTGCGGCACGATTTCCCCGACTCCTGGGAACTCCTCCGCATGGCGACGGCAGAAGAAACACGATGCAAACAACTCAGTCTCAAGGTCACGCGACGGATGTTCCCCTACGTTCCCGGATTCCGCGACGTGCGCATTGACAAGATCACCCTGGTGTTTGAGCCGAATGGGCCTGAGCACCATTGTTGCGAGGTTGGGGAGTGCGCTTGCCTGGAACGGAAGCCCCGCGATTCGTATGAGGTTGGATTGGTGATCAGACCGGTATACGAAAGGGACCGCGAACATGAGCGCGTAGAGGCGGCCTGCGTAAGGAGCGAAGACTGCCCCGATCTTTATGTAGGCAATTTTGAGATCGAGCTGTCTCAAGTGGTCGGGGAGGTCGCAGCCAGATTTGAATTCCCACACGAAATTGAGAAGATGACGCGCGTCTATCTGTTTTGCCACTATACCGTTGCTCGATAGCCGCACAGACCAACTCGCTATCGCCAGAAGTCAGCCCGGTCACGCTGCGGGTTGAGGCTGTCCCCGCGAGTGCAATTTCGTCATTTTTGTAAGTCTTTTAATCGAATAATATATAGAATCCTGGGCGCGCCCAAGTAAAATCAACAACTTACAGGGCGTCAATATCTTTCGATACTTTTGGTTCTCATGGTGCATTAGACTGCTGAGGAGCGTAATGCGGACGTATTAGATGAGGGTCGAGAGGCAGAACGCTCTCTACATCGACGCGTTTTGCCTCATGGAATAATTGGACCTTCGCTGGCTACTTGCGGTGCGCGACTGTATTCCCCCCCTTCGCTTACCAGCGGCTTCAAACAATGGATTTAGGCCCGATTAGAACGGGCAATATTGCTGTCGCTGGACAAATCCCGGCCAAAGAACCGGCCGCACCTTCATAAGAGAGACTCCCGTGTCGATGGATGACATCCCACGGTTTCGAGAGGTCGCAAGTATTTGCTCAAGAACCTAGATTTGGACCCAACCAGGACTGGGTCCGCGCACACCATCACGGAGCTGCTTAGCGCATGTTTCTTAGCGACGCCCTCTCGGCCTGCAGCCGAGTTTTACGGGATTGCGCTGTCTCGCTCTGAGCTCGCGGAGAAAAGCGACCGGCTTGCGCGGTGGTTGATCGCCCACCAACAAGTCGAGGGCTCGCTGGTGGGCATTTATATGGAGCGTTCCATCGAAATGCTCATCGGCGTCCTCGGAGTGCTCAAGGCTGGAGCCGCATATGTGCCGCTCGATCCCGCGTTTCCGCGCTCCCGGACCGAGCGGATTCTGGGCGATACCAAACTTCCAGTCTTGCTGACGCTCACACGTCATCTGCCGGCTGTGCCAGTTTCTGACGCCCGGGTTCTCTGTCTGGATGGCGAAGTTGACATGTGGCAAGATTCGCCAACGCTAACGTTGCCCCTTCTTCATGCCAATACACGGGCCTACGTGATCTTCACCTCTGGATCGACGGGTATTCCCAAAGGTGTGGAAGTGACGCATGGGTCGGTCGTGAATCTGCTCAGCTCAGCGCAGGAACTGCTCCAACTTGGAGAAGATGACCGGCTGTTCGCCATCACCACCCTGGCCTTTGACATATCCGTGTTGGAGCTGTTGTTGCCGCTGGCTTGTGGTGGAACGGTCATCATTGGCGATAAGGATGCAGCCGCCGACGGCTTGCACCTTATGGACCAGCTTGCCGCCACGCGAGCCACTGTATTGCAAGGCACGCCCATCACTTTCCGGAGACTGTTGGAAGCCGGGCTCAAACCTCCGCCCGGATTCAAGATGCTCTGTGGAGGCGAGGCCTGGACCATGGCGTTGGCAGATAAGCTGCTCGCGTCGGGAACGCGTTTGTGGAATATGTACGGGCCGACGGAGACTACAGTATGGTCCTCGATTGCCGAGGTCAAGCGCGGCGATACGCGCCTTGTCATCGGTCCTCCGATAGCGAATACCCGTTTCTATGTGATGGATGAGGATCTGCGGCCAATCCCTGCGGGCGGTCAGGGTGAGCTTCTGATCGCAGGTGCCGGCGTAGCTTTGGGATACTTCCAGAATGAGCTCCTGACCGCCGAAAAATTTCTTCCCGACCCCAACATGCCCGGCGAGCGGATGTACCGGACCGGCGATCAGGTGCGCCTGCTCGCCGACGGAAGCATCGAGTTCATCGGGCGGCTCGATCAGCAGATTAAACTTCGCGGTCATCGCATCGAACTGGGAGAAATCGAGTCTTCCATGATCACATGCGCAGGCGTGCGGGAGGCCGTCGCCGTATTGCGAAAGGACGAGTCCGGCGAGCCTTTCCTGATCGGCTTTTATAAGGCGGCCGACGGCATGGCGCCTTTGCTCTTGAGAGAGACACTCGCCAGGCAACTGCCGGCGTACATGATTCCCCGCTATTTCGCGCGCCTGGAGGCGTTCCCGCTCACACCCAATGGGAAAACCGATCGCCGCAGTCTTGCCACGTCTCCGTGGAAAGCGATCTCCCCGGATCTGTCGGCTGCGGGGGAAACGCGCTCTCCAATTGAATTGGAAATGCTGCCGATGTGGCGCAAACTCTTTCCCGGCGAGACCATCGTCTCCGACTCAGACTTCTTCGAACTCGGCGGGGATTCTCTTTTGATGGTTATGCTGCAATCGATGATTCGCAACAAGTTCGACCTCCGGCTGGAGGCGATCGATATCAGCAATCACTTTACGGTGAGTAAGCTCGCGCAATGGGTGGATGAAAGGCTGGCTGGCAGTGGCTCTGAGGAGAAGCCAACCCAGGATCCGCGCATCCTTCCATTACAGACACTAGGCTCCGGCCCTCCCATCTTCATCGTTCCGCAGATGATGATTTTCCGAGTCCTGGCAGAAGAATTAGGCCCCGAACAGCCGGTCTATGCGATCCAGATGATGGACGACGATGTAGCAGAGGGAATGGGTGTGGCGAGGATGGAAGATCTCGCGCGCTTGTATATCCGGCTCATCCGTAAGGTACAGCCCTCCGGGCCTTACCGGCTTGCAGGCTGGTGTGTCTGGGGCTGGATGGCCTATGAAATCGCGCGTGTCCTCGAGGCAGAGGGAGAAACGGTTGAGTTCCTTGCAGTCTTCGACGCGCTCGCCCCTGGCTTTTGGGAGCAATACTCCAGGCCGCGCCAGTTGCTGATTAAGATGATTCTGCTCTTTCATCGCACGGGCTGGTTTATCGTCCGGTTTTGGCGTGTCAGCTTCGCGGAGAAGGGCCAGGATCATTTACGGCTTCTGCGTACCCTCACCGTCTCCATCGCCTTTGCACTGCCGCGCAGATTCCGGCCTGAGGGTTATGAGAACAAGGAAACACGTGTCGACCAGGTTGTAGCTCAGGCTGCGCGGTCCTACAAACCTCCGCCAATCAAAGCCAACGTCCTGCTATTCACAAGCGGAGTGCGGCCGACAGGCTTCTTGACGGGCAGCGACATGGGATGGGCCAGCGTGCTGAAACACACGGTGCGGGTCATGACCCTGGCCGGAAATCACCATGAGATCTTTCATCGGCCTGCGGCGCGAGTCACTGCCGCGCATATCCGCCAGATTCTTGGATTGAAGCCCAAAGAGGTCTCCCCCTCCCCAGTGGACTAAACTGACTTCGACCGTAGGTTTGAGGCCCGCCCATCCACCGAGGAGCTAAAGCCGATTGGAATCTGACCTTAATCCCGTGAAGCGCACATCTGCCGGCGCATTCTCCCCGCACGATTTCCTGGAACTCACTGCCGCTGAGTTCGTCGCGCTGCTTGGAGAGAGAGGTATCGAGATTCAGGAGCGCGCCGGACGTCTTGTGGTCAATTCGCCTTCTGGCATGGTCGATGACCTTCTCCGCGCCGAACTCCAACACCGTAAGGCCGATCTGCTGACGGTCCTCACCACCCCGAATGAAGTTCCGCACAAGTCCCCCCTGCTTCCAGGCAAGCGGGGCGACCGAATTCCCTTGACCCCGAGCCAGCAGGGCATATGGCTCATCGATCATTTCGACCCTGGCAATGTCGCCTACAACATCCCGGAAGCCTTTCCACTCAGCGGTCTATTGGACCTTGAAATCCTTCAAAAGACGGTGGATCTGCTCATCGCGCGGCATGAGATCCTCCGTACCGGTTTTCATGAACAAGATGGGGCACTCTATCAATCCATCGAACCAGAGGCGCATACGCTTGTCGGCACAACGGATCTGACTTCACTTTCCGAAGCCGAAGCAGCGATCCAATGCAGCGTTCTGATCAGAGAACATGCACGGTGTCCGTTCGATCTGCGTCATCCGCCCCTGTTACGGTTTCATGTCTTTCGCGTCGCGCTGGCTCGCGACGTCTTGCTCGTCAACATCCATCACATCATCGCCGACCGCCAGGCGCTCCTGGTACTCCGTGAGGAGTTCACCGAGGCCTATCAGGCTCTTGCGGGCAATACAACGCCCAAGCTTCCAGCCCTTTCTCTCCACTATGCCGATTATGCCGTTTGGGCAGCCGAACAGTTGCGTAGCAGTCCGATGGAACGCCAGATTGAGTATTGGAAACAGAGACTCGACGGACTCCCGCCATACCTGGAGCTTCCGCTGAGCCGTCCCTACCCAAGTCAACCCAGTGCGGAAGGAGATACCGTAGCCTTTGAGCTTCCTGCTTCCGTCCGCGAATCCCTTGCTCAAATCGGCCGCGACTCTAGCGCCACTCCCTTCATGACCTTCCTCGCGGCCTTTGCCTTGCTAATTGCCCGCTTTTCCGGCCAACGCGATTTCTGCATCGGCTCGCCCGTTACCCAGCGCACCCACGTCGAAACGCAACGCATGATCGGCCTCTTCATGAACATGGTCGCCTTTCGCGTCCAGTTCCCTCCGCAACAGTCGTTTCGCGAGCTCTTGCTACAGGTGCGCGCGACAGCACTTGATGCTTACGAGCACAGCGATGTTCCCTTTCAGACCCTGGTGCGTGCGCTGCGCTTCAATCGAAGATCCCCACGAAACCCAATCTTTCAGGTCATGTTTGGATTCGAATCCGCCGCGCCGTCCCACCATGCCGTCAGCCAGATCGATACCAGACCCGGCACCGCACGATACGACCTGTCGTTCGTTTTGACCGAGTCCGCGGCCGGCATCCTTTTCGGCTACGTGGAGTACCGCACCGACCTCTTCGAGCAGGCCGAGATCGCAAATCTGGCCAGGCAATTCGTCGATCTTGTTGGCGAGGTGGCCGAGGCGCCCGATCGCGCCTGCTTTTCTGCCCAGTCCGTCGGCGTTGCTGAAGAGGATGTGCCGCCATCGAATCCTTCGTCCCTGCCATCGAACGATGCGCACCGCACCTTCATCGGGAGGCTCTTCAGCGCCTTCGCCTCACGCTCTCGTCAGTAAGAGGCAGCATCCTTAGGGAGGATCTTCCGCAAAGCCTCGGAGCAAGGAGTGGATTGTCGAAAACACGGCCCACTGAAACCATCCGCTGCGGGTGGATTTGCCCCCCAAAATCCACCTCCCGAGCCCACCGGAAAGTTTACGGATGACTCGGAAATGCCTTTAGACTTCTAGCCAGGTTATCTCGAATTCAGGTCCGTCCCGCCATGTCCGCATCCTTTCCTGTCGAGGTTCACGTCTGGTTTCAGGAAACGGAATCACTCGATCCTGCGGCTCTGGCGTTGGCCGGCCAGGTACTGAGTCAAGAAGAGCATATCCAAAGAGACCGCTTCAGGTTTCCTGAGGACCAGCGCGATTATGCCGCGGCGCACAGTCTTTTGCGCCGGTCGCTGTCGAAGCACGCCCCGGCGCGCCACCCGTCCGGCTGGCATTTCGAGAAGAACGCTTTTGGCAAGCCGTATCTTGCTGGAAGTGACGGCGAAACGCCCGCGACGGAGTTCAGCCTGTCTCACACGAGAGGATTTGTCGCCTGCGCCATCTCGATGGCTCGTGTGGGCATCGACGTCGAAAGGGCGAGGCAGCACATCGATTACGAGAACATCGCGCAAAGCAACTTCTCGCACCAGGAAATCCGGGCTTTGGAGGAATTGCCGGCCATCGCTCGCATGACCCGCGTGCTCGAATTGTGGACGCTAAAAGAGGCATTCCTCAAGGCAACCGGCTGCGGTCTTTCCGCCCCGCTGGACTCGGTATGGTTCGAGCTACTACCACCGGGCGCGATTCGCTTCCACGCACCCAACGATGTGGACATCGGTTCCTGGAAATTCGCACTCTTCACGCCAGGTCCGGAAGTACGGATGGCAATAGCGGTCCAGTCCCGCGGCTTGCCTCGCGTGCTCCTGCAGGGCACAGAAGTACGGGACCCGCAGAACGCAGGTGGGGGTGCTTTGACGCTGCAATGGAGAAGTCTCGCAGATGTTTAGAGCATTTTCACTTCTACTCTGCACAGTCGGGTTCAGGGAAGTGCGGCTTTTCTTGAGGAAAAGCCGCGTCGAGAGCGGTTGCCTTGTATACACCAGAAGTGAAAATGCTGTAGTCAGGAAATTGGTTGCGCTTCGACTTGTGCTTCCGTGTGTCGTGTCAGGTGGCCGTTGTCGATTGCGTACACGGCATCGAAGTTTTCAACGACATGCCTGTCGTGAGAGACCACAATGATGGTGGGCGCGTCGGGAAGCTCATGTAGATTCGCCGTGACCCTGGCCACCGAAGCCCTGTCCAGGTGGTTGGTTGGCTCGTCCAGAAGCAGGATGCGCGGGCGACGCAGGATGGCGCGGGCGATCGCTATGCGTTGGCGCTGGCCGCCGGAGAGCAGTACGCCGCCTTCCCCGATGAGTGTCTGGTAGCCCAGAGGCAAAGTCACGATAAATTCATGAGCGGTTGCTATGCGCGTTGCCCATTCCACATCTTCTGCGGTTGCAGCGGGCGATCCATAGACGAGATTCTCATGAATCGTTCCCGAGAACAGTATCGGATCCTGCATGACCACTCCGATCGACTCACGCAGATCAGTCATGTCGATATCGTCATACGGATGTCCGTCGGCCAGCAGGCGACCGGTGCGCGGCCGATAAAAACCACAGAGAAGATGCAGCAGCGTAGTCTTGCCGGAGCCGTTGGGGCCGATCAGTGCGATCTTTGACCCCGCTGTGAGTTCGAGATCGATACCTTGCAGAAAATCATCGCGGCGATAGCCAAATCGCACCTGCTCGAAGGTGATGTTGCCCTGAAATGTGATGCGCTGCGTTCCGCGGTAAGGCTCAAGGTCATCGATCGCCAGCATTCCATACAGTTCGAGAAGGGATTCGTTGCCGGCAATGATCATCGGAGCGGAAGAGAGTATTTCGCGAAGATACGAACTGAGAAGCGCCAGGCAGAAATAAAAAGACATCAGGCTGCCCATGGTCATGGTATGACTGGCCACGGCCCAGCCGCCCACAACCAGCATGATGGAAACCAACGCGGTGGTCATGTTCTGTTGCGATACGCTATATGCCGACTGAAGCCACACCATTTCGCCGCTCGCGTCGCGCAACTCTTGAACCCGTTCCATCTGACGGTCGATCTCAAGCTGCTTCGTATTTTGAACCCGTACCAGATCGATGGTTCGAAGCAGGAACAGGATGCCTTGGCTGAAGTTATGGAACGTGGCGTAAAACTCCCGCACGTTTAGCCTCACTTTGCGTGCGAATCGCCGATTGATGACCAAAAGGATCGGGCCGATACAGCAAAGAGAAAGGTAGAGCTTCCAATTGAGCTTGAGCAGAATCAGCGAAACGGCAATCGAGCACACCGCTGCCGGTAAAACTCCTGACAGGATCGAATTCGTCATCTGGTCGACGCGTTCGGAATCGTGAACTATGCGCGAATGCAGAAGGCTCGACTCGGTTTCGGAAAAGTAGCGCCGTGAAATGGAGTACATCTTGATTAAAAGGTCGGCGCGAATGTGACAGATCACGAGTTTGGTAGTCTTCAATGCAATCCTGCGCGTGAGCAGGCTGAGTCCGCCGCTGGCAAAACTCAGGACCATGAGGCCTACACCCGCCAGCACGAGAAGGCGAAAATTCGATTGCGGAAGAGCACGATCGAAGATCAACCGAACGAGCGCGACGGAGGGAATGACGAACAGAAATCCAAGCACTGCAAGAACGGCGCTTGCACAAGTCTGCCAATACTGTCCGCGGTATTTTTCCGCGTAATAGCGCCAGGCTGGCGTGATCATGAACGCATCCAGCTAGCGTGTTTGGCCCTTGATGTCGTCATGAGAACTGCAAGCATCGAATGATCAGTTCCAGAGACGGTTGAGGCAGATGGCAATGAACTCATCGGCTCCGCGACACCCGAGGAGAGCGAGATGGCCAGACGAATAGTAGAAAAAGTGTTCTCCCTGCAATCCCAACTTATAATAAGATAGGCACCATATCTCGGGCAACTTCGATTTACAAAACACGTCAACTGCGACAGATAGTTCACGTGAGGTGAAAAGTTGCGCCCAAGTGGTAACCCCAAGTTATCTTTGGGTGATTTATTTGAGATTTGGTAACTGATTCGTAACCATGTGCCTATGCTCCAGAGCCCTATCTCTTCTGATCGACGAGCAATTCGACTTTTCTGTGTTCCGCATGCCGGCGGTGGGCCGTCTGCGTTTCGCGGCTGGAGAGCGTTGCTCGGTCCGGAGGTCGAAACGTCGATCATTCACCTGCCGGGAAGAGAAGGACGCTTCGCCGAGAAACCATACCTGAGCCTGGACCTTCTGGTGGGCGATCTTACAGACGCCGTTCTATCCGACTTGTCGGATGGCCAGAGATTTGCCTTTTTTGGTAACAGTCTGGGGGGCTTGATCGCCTTCGAAACCCTGCATGAAATCCAGCGGCGCGTGGGGTACGAGGCCACACATCTCTTTATTTCGGCGACCTGCGCCCCTCATCTGCCTCCTCCCCTTCCGCCGATGGGCCACCTGGGCGACCGGGAGCTGGTTAAGGAAGTCTCTGATCAGTACGGCGGGATTCCTGCACCGATCCTGGAAGATGAGGAATTTATGGCCGCTATGCTTCCCGTCCTGCGCGCTGACATTCGTATGCTGGAGGCATACGTGAGAAGAACTCCACGGCCGGTGTCCTGTCCCATTACCGCCTTTGGTGGGGCGCGTGACCGGACCGTCCCGGCCCAGCATATTGAGGCCTGGTGTGAACAGACGACATCCTCCTTCACGCGAATCTTCCTCGACGAGGATCATCTTTACTTGCAAAGTGCGCGGGACCAACTGACGGCGACCATTCGCGAGACACTGCTTGCGACTGCCTGCCCACGTTGAAGGGGGTCCGAATGAAGACTGTACCGAACGATGAACGGGAGCCGATTGCGATTATCGGCATGAGCTGCCGTCTCCCCGGCGCTCACGATCCCGATGCATTGTGGACGATGGTGGTCGAGCGCCGGGAAGGAGTCACGAGTTATCCCGGTGGGCGCACTCCGGATCTCGATGCATTTTATCGGCGAGTAGGGATGCCGGATGGTCCGGCGTCGAGCCGTGGCGGCTTCTTGCCCGATATAGACAAGTTCGATGCGGCTTTCTTCGAGATCTCACCGCGCGAAGCCGAATGGCTCGATCCCCAGCAGAGACTGCTATTGGAGGCTGCATGGGAAGCACTGGAAGACGCGGGCATTCCGCTTGACGCTTTGACGAAAGAAAAAACCGGCGTTTTTGTTGGTGCCTGGAGCAACGAATACGAACGGCATACGACCGCCAACACTTCCGTGGCGGACTTCTTTCTTGTAACCGGTGGGCCCTTGTATGGAACTTCCAGCAGGATCGCCTACCAGTTCGACCTGCGTGGTCCAGATGTGTCGGTGAATGCGGCTTGCGCATCGTCTCTGATTGCGGTTCATCTGGCCACTCGCTCGCTCCGTTCGGGGGAGTGTTCCGTCGCGCTGGCCGGCGGGGTGAACGTGATCATACGACACGAAGTCACCCAGGCTTTTAGCCGATCGAAGATGCTATCGCCTGACGGACGCTGCAAGTTTGGGGATGCCGAAGCCGATGGCTTCGTGCGCAGCGACGGCGTGGGAATGCTGCTGCTGAAACGTCTGTCGGATGCGCATCGGGACGGCGACCGGATTCTCGCTATCATTCGCGGCACTGCCGTGGCCAACGACGGACGTGGCAGCGGCCTGATGGCCACGCCGAGCGAAGCCGGGCAGCGGCAGGCCATGATCGATGCCCTTACGGATGGCGGAGTGAGCGCCGACAGCGTGGACTACGTGGAGGCACATGGCACCGGGACCATGGCCGGGGATCCGATTGAGATTTCGGCCATTGCGTCGGTCTTTGGACGTCGAGGAGAAGGCGCGCAGGCGTGCAGAATCGCGTCCGTGAAGTCGAATATCGGCCACACGGAATCGGCGGCCGGCGCCGCCAGCATCATCCGCGTGATACAAGCGCTGCGCCACCGGAGATATCCTGCGACGCTCCATGTGAAGGAACTAAATTCTGCGGTCGATTGGGCAGCCGCCGGAGTGACGTTGGAACAAGAGGGTGGAGCGTGGGAGAAACCGGACGGCACTCCGCGTCGCGCATCCGTGAACGGCCTGGGACTTACTGGCACCAATGCGCATGTGGTACTTGAGGAAGCGCGTCCGGTAGAAGAGGCGCAAACCATCTCGCCGGGTACATACTTATTGCCGATTTCAGCATCTTCCGCGGCTGCGCTAAAGCAGCGCGCAGAGGAGATAGCAGCGGCTGTAGGCGCACTGCCGGAGGACGAAGGCAAGTCGGGGGCCCTGACCGATCTGTGTTACACGGCATCGCTTCGCAGGAGTCACCTGGGGCATCGGCTTGCAGTGGCCGGAGCAAATGCGACCGAGTTGCGCCGCGGTCTCGAGCAGTTTGCAAAAGGGCAGGAGTCGGCATCCGTGGCCGTGGGCGCAGTCGATCATGAACGAAAGCCCAGGATCGCTTTTGTCTTTCCGGGGCAAGGGGCCCAATGGATTGGAATGGGACGAGAACTGCTCCGCACAAGCACAGTGTTTCGCCGTTCGATGGAAGAAATCGACGAAGCGATTCAGTGCGAGACGGGATGGTCGGTCCTCACCCAGCTTGAAGACCCCTCGCTCGAACCGCGACTGGCACGAATCGATGTAGTGCAACCCACACTGTTTGCCATGGAAGTGGCGCTGGCGGAATTGTGGGCGTCCTGGGGAATCCTTCCGGAAGCGGTTGTGGGCCATAGCATGGGGGAAGTGGCGGCGGCTTGCTTTGTAGGCATCCTGTCGCGCCAGGACGCGGCAAAGATCATCTGCCGCAGAAGCGCGTTGCTGACCCGCGTCTCGGGCACAGGTGCGATGGTCGTCGTCGATCTGACGCCTGCCGAAGCGCAGCGATTGATTACTCCCGAAGTGGCGGGAAAAATATCCTTGGCTGTTTCCAACAGCCCGCGATCCACAGTGCTTGCGGGCGATCCGGCCACACTCGACGGAATTGTCGAAGTTCTTGAAAAACGGGATGTGTTCTGCCGATGGGTGCGGGTGGATGTGGCCTCGCACAGTCCACAGATGGATCCACTCCTGGCAGATTTGTCGGTCGCGCTGGCCGACGTGCAACCGCGAGAGGGATCGATTCCGATGTGCTCGACGGTAAGGGTCGAAATGATGGACCCGGCCCATATGGATAGCACGTACTGGGTTGCGAATCTTCGCCAGCCAGTGCTTTTCGCGAATGTGATCGGCAAGCTGCTGGCGCAAGGGTTCGACACTTTTATCGAGATGAGCCCCCATCCCATACTCATCCCGTTCATCGAGCAGACCGCGGCGCACTCGGGGCATCGGGCAATGGCTGTGGGTTCATTGAGACGCGAGGAACCGGAGGCGGTAACGATACTTGCCGAGCTAGGCAGGCTTTATTGCGCGGGTGCGGAGATCGCCTGGAAGGCTATTTATCCGGCTGGTCGATTGGTCAAGTTGCCGTCGTATCCATGGCAGCGCGAGCGCTTCTGGATGCAATCTTCGGCAGCGCCGGCCATCGGTTTCCGGAGCCACGCAGGACATCCGCTGGCAGGCTTGCCGCTGAAGGCAGCCACGGGAGAATGGATCTGGACCGCGAAGCTGATCGCCGAGGCGCATCCATGGTTGAAGGATCACGCCTTAGGAGGTACTGCGCTCCTACCGGGCAGCGCCTATGCCGAGCTGGCCGGAGCAGCTGCGCAATGCATTTTTGAGGGCGGCACGGCAGCGGTCGAAAATTTGACCCTGATCGGGGCCGCGGCGCTTTCGCCCGAGGGTTCCCTCGACCTGCAGCTCGTCGCGGCTCCGGATAACCAGGATACGTTCACGGGGAAGTTTTTCCGCTCGGAGGCGGGCCAATGGATTCTGACGGCAGAATGTATTCTGCGTCGCGCATCCTGGGATGGATCCGATACAGCCGATCTGGGCGAGTGGGAAGATGCGGAGTTTTCTCCAGAATCGACGACCGGTGCGAAGCACGCAGAGAGAATGGCGACGCTGGGGTATGACTTTGGCCCGGCATTTCGCGGCATAGATTGGCTGACGCTCAACGGGAACACGGGGTTGGCGCGGATCTTGCAGCCGGACGAGCTGCCCAGTGAGGGTTACTTGCTGCATCCTGCCGTCCTGGACGCAGCACTGCAGGTACTGGGGCGGCTTTTGATCGAAAGAAACGGAACCGGAAATGCCGGGAAATCCGAAACGTTGTTACCGGTGTCACTCGAAAGAACGGAGTGGAAAACTTCGCCGGCACGAGCCGAAGCGCTGTATGTGCGTGCAACAGCAAAGCCCGATGCTCCGGTTGGCGACATTGACGTCTTTGCGGCCAGCGGCAAGCGGCTGGTGGCGATTCGAGGTCTCGCTTTCCGGGAACTCGAAGGGGCAGCGCCGGCAACAATCGGCGACTCGCTTTATGAAGTGCGATGGCAAAAGCTGAACGTGGATGCCGCGGAACGGCAGGAAACGCCTTCCGGGCACTGGCTGCTGATTGCGGACCGGCAGGACGCAACCGCGGAGCTTGCCAGGGCACTGCAGATTCGAGGCGCCTCGACCGAAATCGCAGAGCCGGCAGAGATTCTCGCCGGAGCGGTCCGAAGAAAGGACTCGATCCGGGGGATCGTCTGGTTGACACCGTTGGATCTTGTTCTTGACTCCACTCTTCGGGAGGCGCAGCAGCTACTCGCCGACGGAGCGGGCATTGTGTCGCGTCTAGAGGACGTGACCGGCGACAACGCCGTTCACACCCGGATGTGGATGATAACGCGAGGAAGTCAGGCGCTGCATGGCGAGCCGGTAGAAAGCGTGGCGGCCGCATCCGTATGGGGATTTTTTGCGTCGGTCGCCAACGAATACCCTGCGTTACAGGCCAGCTGCGTCGATCTTCCCGCGTCTCCGCTCGATGCCGAGCCGGATCTTCTCGCCGCGATATTGCTTGCCGGCGGGGAGGAAGATCGGATTGCGCTGCGCCAGGAAGGCCGATTTGGAGCGCGGCTGAGCCGCTTCGAAGCCGGGGCATCCAGCCGGCAAATGGTCGCGTTCGACGAACGGCGTGTTTCCGGAGAGGAATCCGAGGGTTTCGAGCTGGTCCAACGAATTCGGGGTTCGCTCGACAGCTTCGAGCTACGGTCGGTTTGGAGCCAAGCGCCGGGCACAGGAGAGATAGAGATCTCAGTCGAGGCATCCGGGCTGAACTTCAGGGATGTCCTGCGCGCCCTCGGGATCCATGAAGCGATGGCGGGATCGCATTTTGGCGGCGAGTGCGCCGGTACGGTATCGCGCGTGGGAAATGGGGTCACAAGCTTCCACCCTGGCGATTCGGTCCTCGCGATCCCGGCTACTTTTGCATCAGGGATGATTGGCACCCGCGTGCTTGTGCCTGAGGAGCTGGTGGTGAGGAAGCCGGAGAACATGAGCTTTGTGCAAGCTGCCGGGATCCCCTGCGCCTTTCTTACCGTTTGGTATGGGCTGGTGAAGCTGGCGCAGCTCAAGAGGGGAGAACGGGTTCTCATCCATGCCGCTGCAGGAGGGGTGGGCCTGGCGGCAATTCAGATCGCGAAATGGATCGGGGCCGAGATTTACGCGACCGTAGGCTCGGCAGAGAAGCGGGAATTTCTGCAGAGCTTGGGTGTCCGCCACATCATGCATTCCCGCAAACTGGATTTTTCCCGCGAGGTGCTGGAGGCGACGGACGGCAAGGGTGTAGACGTGGTCCTGAATTCACTCGCTGGCCCGGCCATTGCTGCCGGTCTGGAGTCGCTCGCTCCTTACGGCAGGTTCGTCGAGATCGGGAAGCGGGATATCTGGGAGAACAGCAGGATCGCGTTGCGTCCTTTCGCCAAAAATCTGTCGCTGTTCGCCGTCGATCTTTCCCAGATGGTGGAAGACAGACGAGCGATGATTGGTTCCATGTTTGCCGAGGTGATTGAATTATTCCGCACCGGCGTCTTCGCGCCTTCGCCTACCAGCATCTTTCCCGTTTCTGCTGCAAACGAAGCGTTTCGACGAATGGCGAATGCTGGACATATCGGCAAGATCGTTCTCAATGTACAAGATCGGAATGCGCTGATTCAGCGGGACGAAATCCGGCTCTCCGGCGACGCAACCTATCTCATCACAGGTGGCCTCGGCGGCCTGGGCCTGGTGACCGCGCAGGCCTTCGTCGAACACGGAGCGCGGCATCTGGTGTTGGTCTCGCGCAGCGCAGCCTCCGGGGAGGCCCGGCAGGCTCTAGCGACACTGCAAGAGGGCGGGGCGGTTATCTCCATCCGCCTGGCGGATTTGAGCGTGGATGCACAAGCCGGAGCCTTGCTCCAGGAGATCCGCGAAACCATGCCGCCGCTCCGGGGAATTGTGCACGCGGCGGGAATTCTGGACGACGCCGTCATTTCTCACCTGTCTCTCGAAAAGTTCAAGAGTGTGATGGCGGGGAAAGTGGGCGGTGCGCTGGCTCTGGATGCAGAAGTGGGCCCGGGAGATCTCGACTTTCTGCTGTACTACTCCTCGGTAGCCGGAGTTCTGGGCAATCCGGGCCAGGCGAATTACGCGGCCGCGAACACCATGCTGGATGCGCTGGCCTACAGGCAGCGAGCGCGGGGAATTCCGGCGATCAGTATTAACTGGGGCAGCTGGGGCGAAGTAGGTTTGGCTGCGGCTACCGAGAACCGGGGAGCCCGGATGGCATTACAGGGGCTAACGCCGCTTACCCGAAAAGAGGGCGCGGCGCTGGTACTGAGAATCCTGAGAGAAAGCCCGGTACAGATTGCGGCTATGCACCTGGACGCCGGCCAATGGTGCGCTTCGCATCCCGCGGCGGCAAAGTCTCCATTGTTTAGAAATCTGATGGCCCAGTCTGCCCTTCCGGCCAGCGGTGCCGGAGACTTTGCCGCCGGCCTGGAACTGCTGACGAAAGAGGAGTTGCGTGTTGCCATGATTGCGTGGCTGCGGCAGCAGGTGGCCGCAGTGCTGCGTCTGAATGTGGAACGTGTACCCGACGGCAAACCGCTTCGTTCGCTGGGCCTTGATTCTCTGATGGCGCTGGAACTTCGCAACCGGCTGGAACGGGCCCTGCACCTGAAGCTTTCTGCCACTCTGGTGTGGAATTATCCGACCATATCGGCGTTGGCTGGCCATCTTGAGGGCCGGCTGGCCGCCAAACATCCGCAACAAAAACATCTGGGAGACCCAGTGGTGAAAGAAGAAGCTTCTGCGACAATGCCAATCGAGCCATCCCCGGCGCCGTTTCCATCGCCGGAGACGGGCGGCCTATCCGTTGCCGAAATGCTGGAAGCCGAGTTGCTGGGGGCCGAAAGCCTTCTGAACCGTTAGACCATTTGCAGGAATGGCGCAGGCGGGTATAGCTCGTCCATGCGCTTCATCAAAGATTGTCTGGGAATGTCCGGGAACATCTGGACGCACCCGAACTCACCGCCCCCCACGGTGATTGGGAACTTGCATAAAGGGGCTGGATGACGCTGAATCCTCAAGAAGAGCTGCTCGAACGAGCCCGCAAGGTGATCCGCGAGCTGAGAGAGAAGCTGGCGGCCGCCGAAGCGCCGGATCAATCGAGGGCGGTTGCCATCATCGGTTTGGGGTTGCGGTTTCCGGGTAGCGGCAGCGACCCCGAGCAGTTCTGGCGGATGATTGCGGAAGGCCGGGATGCGGTGAAACTCATCCCGCCGGACCGCTGGGACCGGGACGCGTTTTATTCCCCCGATTCTGCCACTCCGGGAAAGATAAATACCCGCTACGGCGCCTTTCTGGACGATGTAAGACGGTTCGATGCGGCTTTCTTCGATATCACGCCGCGCGAAGCAATTCGCATGGATCCGCAGCAGCGGATCTTCCTGGAGACGGCTTGGCAGGCCCTGGAAGATGCGGGGTTGCCGAAGATGCGCATCGCCGGCACCGATGCCGGCGTCTTTGTTGGCATCCATAGTCACAGCGCCGATTATCACGCTATGCAGTTTGGCGATCCGGTGTCGCTCGATGCCTATGCCGCACCGGGAACGGCCCACGATATGATCGCCGGGCGGCTGGCCTACTGGCTTGATCTGCATGGTCCTGCCGTTACTGTCGACACCGCATGTTCTTCGTCGCTCACAGCCGTGCACGTGGCCTGTCGCAGTCTTCGCGCCGGCGACTGCGACGTGGCTATCACGGGCGGCGTGAACCTGTTGCTGAGGCCAGTTGTCACCGTGGCCGCTGCCCAATTGCACTTACTCTCACCCGATGGCCGCTGCAAGGCCTTTGACGCTGCCGCGGACGGAATGGGCCGCGGCGAAGGCTGCGGCGTTGTCATTCTAAAGATGCTGGACGCGGCACTGCGGGACGGTGATCGAGTGCTGGCGATCCTACGCGGCTCCGCTGTGAATCAGGATGGGAAGACCAACGGGCTGACCGCTCCCAATGGCCTGGCGCAGCAGCGGGTCATACGGCGCGCCCTGCAAGAAGCCAAAGTGCAACCGTGGGAAATCGGTTATGTCGAAGCGCACGGCACCGGCACCGCCCTGGGCGATCCGATTGAGGTCGAAGCGCTGGCTGAAGTGTTGGCAGGAGGGCAGCGGACAACGCCTTGCACTTTGGGAGCGGTGAAGGCAAATCTCGGGCACCTGGAAGGTGCGGCTGGGATCGCCGGCCTGATCAAGACGGTGCTGGTGTTGCAGCATCGCTGGCTCCCCCCGGTAGCGAATCTCGAGCAACTGAACCCTCATCTCGCATTGCAGGGAACGGATCTGAACATCCCGCAGCGAGGCCGGGAATGGGTTACAACCGGGCGCCGGCTTGCGGGGGTCAGTGCGTTTGGGTGGAGCGGGACAAATGTGCACGTGGTTCTGGAAGAAGCGCCGGAATCCCGCGCTCCAGTCGCCGAACCGGGGATACGGCCGGTGCTGGTCTCGGCGCAGTCCCCGGAAGCGCTGCGGATACTGCTGGCCGCATTTGCCGATCGGCTCGAAAGCGCAGATAAATCGGAAGTGGCCGATATCAGCTATACCAGCACCGTACGAAGAACTCATCACGCCTACCGCGTTGCAGTCATGGGAACCGATGCGCAGGAGATGGCCGCGCAGCTCCGCCGCCGATCTGAAGTTTCGCAGAGCATAAGCCAGCCGCAGAAGACTGGAGGAAATGGGCCGTCGCGCCTGGCGGAGTGGATCCTGGCCTGGGAGGCAGGCGAGGACGTGGATTGGCAGGCCGTCCTTGCCGCTCGGGGCTCCGTCGTCGATCTCCCGCGGTACCCCTTTCAGGGAAGGTCATACTGGCTGGACACGGCATTGGCTCCGGCTCCGGCTGCGATGCTCCCCGACGACTCGTTGCTCCAGGATCGGGTGCTTCAGGATCGGTTGCTCCAGGACCCGTTGCTATCGGCCTGGTTCTATTCCTCCGAATGGCTCGAGATGCCATTGCATGCACCTCCGGCCGGGCACCCCACTCAGCCGGCGACGTGGCTTCTTCTGCATTCTGGAGAGGCATTGGCGGTAAGGCTCGCAAAAGTCATAAGACAGTGCGGAGACAGAGCCATCGACGTGCGTCGCGGGGAACGCCAGGAGGTCCATTCTCCCGATGAGGTATCGATCGGGAGAGACTTGGGCAAGGGACTGAACCAGTTTCTCGCCGGGTTGGCGCAAGCTGGAGAAACGCCACAATACGCCGCATATCTCGCTGCCGGGTCGGATGCAGCCGGGATGACCGCGGAGGTTCTCGAGATCGTGCAATGCATGATCCGCAGCGGCATTTCTCTGAAGTTGTGGTTTGTAACCCGAGGGGCCGAGATGGTAGAAGCTGGCGATGCAGGACTTCAATCGCCGCAGGCCGCCGTGCGCGGGTTCAGTCGCGTCTTCGGCCTGGAGCATCCGATGCTCGCGGGCGGATGCATTGACACCGATACAGCCAGCTCCCGGAATGCAGAGGCCGTTTGCAGGGAGATTGCGCGCGGAACCGGGGAGGATCGCGTGGTGCTGCGGGAGGGGCGCCGGTGGGTCGCAAGGCTGCGTCGAAACCCTCCTGCGGCGGTGAGTGAGCGGCTGCAGTTGAGACCCGAGCGATGCTATCTGTTGACGGGCGCCTTCGGCCGCCTGGGTATGGAGATTGCTTCCTGGCTTATCGATCGCGGAGCGCGGCATCTGGCGCTGGTCGGGCGGAGAGACCCGTCGGAGATGGGCAATCCGGTTCTGTTAGCGAAGCTGGAAGATTGGCGCGCGCGCGGCATCACCGTGCTCGCCGAAGCTTGCGACGTGGCGAATGAATCCCAGGTTCGCAGTCTGCTGGCGCGGATAAACGCGCGTGCTTCAGGTCTTGCCGGCGTGATTCACGCGGCTGCCGGAGTCCGCTTCAGCCCCATCCCGGAAGCACTGCCGCACGACGTGGAGGTCGCGTTCCGCGCCAAGCTGGAAGGCGCCCGCGTTCTCGACCGCTGTACCCGGGAAGCACAGCTGACTTTTTTTGTCCTCTTCGGCTCGGCCGCCTCCACGATTGGACTACGGAACGGCGCCTTGTACGCCGCGGCGAACGCGTGTCTCGAGGCGATTGCCTCCGAGCGCCGTGCGCTCGGGCTTCCCGCTCTCTGTGTGGAGTGGGGATCCTGGGAGCACCAGGAAGAAAACCGGCAGCAGGAGTTGATTGGCCGCTCCGGCTTCGCGGGCATGCGGCCCGATCGAGCGCTGCGGGCATTGGAAACAACGATGGCTTCAGATCGCACTGCCCAGGTCGTGGCTGACATTGACTGGAACATCCTCGGTCCGGCGTTGGAGGCGCGCGGCAGAGCGGCGCTGAGTGCGGACTTGATCGAACCGCGCACCACTCTGGCAACCGCGGTGGACGTTCAGGAAAAAGCATGGTTGGAGGGTCTCGCGAATCTTTCCCCGCAGGAGCGCACAATTCGTCTTTTGGATTTTGTGGGAGCAGAGACGCGCAAGGTTTTCGGAATGATGCCCCAGGACCCTCTCGATGAAACGCGCGGACTCTTTCAGCTGGGCATGGACTCGCTGATGAGCGTCAAGCTGAAGCGTCGCCTGGAAGCAGGCACGGGGTTGAGACTGCCTGGAACCCTGACCCTCACCTATCCGACGATTACAGCGCTCGCCGGGTACCTCGAGGAAAAGCTGTTTCCGTCGACGGCTTTGCCGTTATCGGGCGCGCCGCCGTTGTCGACGCGAGGGCAGGACGAGAGCTTCTCGGTTTCGGTAGCCGGAATGAGCGAATCGGACATCAATGCGGCCATTGCCGCCGAGCTTGCGGTAATTCAGCAGAAACTTGGAGTGCTGTAAGCGATGGCTGCCCATTCGGACAACTTATCGGCGGAAAAGCAGATGTTGCTGGCTCTGCGGGGACTCCGGCAACGGGTGGAAGAGTTGGAAGGCCGCGGCCGCGAGCCGATCGCGATCATTGGCATGGGTTGCCGTTTTCCCGGCGGAGCAGAGACTCCGGAACAGTATTGGGATTTGCTCGCTCGCGGGCACGATGCCGTTAGAGAAATTCCCTCCGAGAGAATGGATCTGGATCCGGTATTTGATCCGCGTCCGCAAATGCCGGGAAAGACCTATAGCCGCTGGGCGGGCCTGCTCGACGCACCGGGAGATTTTGATGCGGAATTCTTTGCCATCTCCCCGCGCGAAGCTGTAACCATGGATCCGCAACAGCGACTGTTGCTGGAGGTTAGCTGGGCGGCTCTCGAAGACGCTGGCATCAATCCGCGAGCACTTGCAGACCAGAACGCTGGAGTGTTCATCGGCATAAGCACTTCTGAATACGCGCAGCTTCTGCAAAGAACGATTCCGCCCGATCAGCTAACCGCCCATGTGCTGCAAGGATCAGCCCTTAACGCCACCGCGGGACGGCTTTCGTACTTCTATGGAATCAACGGCCCCAGCATGGCGATCGATACGGCCTGTTCGTCGTCGCTGGTGGCAATCGACCGCGCCTGCCGAAGCTTGCGCGAAGAGGAAACTCCACTCGCCATCGCCGGAGGCGTAAATCTTATCGCAATTCCCGAATCGCTGATCATTGCTTCCCAGTGGGGCATGGTATCGCCGCGCGGACGTGTGCGCGCTTTTGACGCGGGTGCGGATGGTTTTGTACGCGGCGAGGGATGCGGCGTGGTGGTGTTGAAGCGTCTGCGGGATGCGCAGGCGGCTGGGGACCGGATCCAGGGCGTGATACTAGGCTCAGCGGTGAACCAGGATGGAGCGTCGAGCGGGTTGACGGTGCCGAACGGATTGGCGCAGCAGGAGTTGTTGCGTTCGGCGCACCGTCGAGCGGGCATCGAGCCGTGGCAGGTGGGGTATGTGGAGGCGCATGGCACCGGGACTACGCTGGGCGATCCGATCGAAGCCGAGGCGCTGGGCGCAGTGTTCGGAGGCGAGCGGGCGAGGAAGCTTTGGATTGGGTCGGTGAAGACGAACGTGGGCCATCTGGAGTCGGCAGCAGGAGTAGCCGGTCTGATCAAGGTGGTGCTTGGTCTGCAGCACGCGGTGGTTCCTGGGCAGCTTCACTGGGAGCGGCCGAGCGAGCATGTGCGTTGGGAGGAGCTGCCGCTGGAGGTGGTGACCCAGGCCCGGGAGTGGGATCCGATCGGCGGTCGTCGGATCGCCGGGGTAAGTTCATTTGGTTTCAGCGGGACGAACGCGCACGTGGTGGTGGAAGAGTGGCGGGACGACGCGCAACCGGTCGAGCTGGAGCCTCGGGAAGAGATGCTGGCGATCACGGCGCGCAGCGAAGCGGCGTTGCGCGCGCTGGTGGAGCGGTATGCGGAGTTTTTGCCGCAGAGCGACGCGGGCTGGAGCGAGATCTGTCACACGGCGGCGGTGGGGCGAGCGGTTTTTGGCGAGCGCCTGGCGGTGGTAGCCACGGGCAAGGCCGAATGTGCAGAGAAGCTGCGCAGCTGGCTTGCTGGAGAGAGCGTGTCGGGGGTGCATCGCGGCGCAGTGAAGGCGGGGCAGCGCGCTTCTGATGCAGTTCTGGATGCGCAAGCGCGGGCAGCAGTGGTGGCCGAGCAGTTTGTGCACGGCGCGAAGGTGGACTGGGCGAAGCGAGCGTCCGCGCTGGCATCTGTGCGGAAGCTGCGCCGTGTGGCGCTGCCGGGATATGCGTTTCAGCGGGAGCGGTACTGGATCGAGGCTGGCGGCAAAGCAGTGGATGGCGAGCCGACGGGTCGGGCTCTTCTAGGCCATCGTCTGCGCGCGGCGGGCGTGGCGGGTCAATACGAGGCGCGGCTGCGGGCGGCAAGCTGGATTGGAGAGCATGTCGTTGCGGGCAGCGCGGTGCTGCCGGCGACCGGTCACATCGAGCTGATGCTGGAGGCGGGAGCGGAGGTTCTTGGTCCCATTCTTGGTCCGATCCCAGGCGGGGGCTGGGTGCTGGAAGATGTGGTTCTGCAAGCGCCGCTGGTGGTTGAAGGCGAGCGCCGCGTCCAGACAGTGGTGGAAGAAGCCACGGGCGGCGGACGGAGCCGCGTGCGGGTCTATGCCGAGCAGCAGGATGGCGGCTGGGAGCGCGTTTCGGAGGGCTGGTTGGTGCCGAGCGGCGTACAGACGCAGAAGCCGGAGCGGTTGGATGTAGAGGCTATGCGCGGTCGTCTGCGTGTGGCATTGGCGAGCGAGCAGTTTTATGCGGAGATTGCGTCTCGCGGCCTTGAGTTCGGGCCGCAGTTCCGCGGCCTGCAGCGGGCCTGGACCGGGACGGTGTCGACCGGGGAGGCGTGCACCGGAGAGGCGTGCACGGGGTATAAAGAAGCGCTGGCGGAGATCGTTACTCCGGAGGCCGGGGAGAAGGGCTGGGAGCTTGAGCCGTGGTGGCTGGATGCATGTCTACAGGCGGCGGCGTTGGCCGTTGAGAGTGGAGACGATGCGTCCGGCGAGGACAAATACGAGCACGGCCAGAAAGCCGGCGAGCTCTATCTACCGCTGAGCATCGAGCGGCTTGAGGTCTATGCCCGGCCTGAAGGCCGCAGCTGGACTTATGTTTCCCTGCAGCGTATCGACGACAATACACTCGTCGCCGATGTCACCATCACAGACGACAAGGGACAACCACTCGTCTATCTCTCCAAACTCCGATTCAGAAAACTCAAACCAAAAACTGACAGCGTCACCTCTTACAGCGTGGAGTGGATCGATGCGCCGCTCCGGGCTCCGACCACCGGTCTTAGCGGGCACTGGCTGGTCTTGTCCGAAGACAACGCGCCTGGCGCGAACCTAAGCCTAGAAGTCTGTGGCGAGCTGCAGAGGCACGGGGCAACATGGTCATTGATCTCGAGCGAGAAGCTTAAGCGTGAGATGGAAGGCGATGCCCACTCTCCCGTGAATCGGGACGTGAGTGGATACCGTGAAGTTTTGCGCAGCATCATTGGAGCGCGAGGCCCACTCGAAGGAGTGCTGGATCTGCGTGCTGCCGGAGCAGAAAGCCTTGAGCTGCTCGAAGAAGCGGGTGGCGCGCCGCAGGTGGCTCTCGGTGCCTGTCTCTCCCTGCTGCAGGCGCTTTTGCTGGAACAGATACATCCCTCTCGCGGTGTGTGGCTGGTGACCAGAGGCGGGCAGAGTGGGGTAGGTGTTTCGATCTCGGCCGAGGGGCGTGCTATCCAGGCTTTACTGCGCACCGCCATGCTCGAGTTTCCCGAGCTCGGGATCCGTTCCCTGGATCTTGACACAAAAGCCGGCGCGAGTGGCATCGTCCGGGCAGTCCGTACGGTGGATGCTGAAGAAACGATGCTGCGCGAGGAACGCATCCTGGCTCCGCGCCTCAAGCAGCATATTGCAACCGCAGAGATGGCAAATACGGAACTCGATCCCGGCGAAAGCGGCCTGATTGAAGATCTCAAGTCGATTTCTGTGCCCCGTACTGTGCCGCAGGCAGTTGAGGTGGAGATTGCAGTCTCCGTGCACGGGGTCAATTTCCGCGATGTTATGAATGCGCTCGGGATGTTGCCTGGCACGGTGCAGCGGTTGGGAGGCGAGTGCGCAGGCACAGTCGTGAAGGCCGGCGGACGAAGCGGATTTGCCGTCGGCGACAAAGTATTCGCCTTCGCTCCGGGATCCTTTCGCGAGTTTGTCACCGTAAAGGCTGCCCATGTTTTCCGGGTGCCCGATGGTATGAGCCTGAGCCAGGCCGCAGCGCTGCCGGTGGCGTATATGACCGCGCTTTACGGACTGGATAAACTCGCGGCTTTGCAATCCGGAAAAAGCGTACTGATCCACTCCGCGGCCGGTGGCCTCGGGCTTGCTGCGGTGTACCTGGCGCAGGCACGGGGCGCAGAAATCTACGCAACCGCAGGCAGCGAAGAAAAGCGCGCATACCTGCGGTCCCTGGGGATCCAGCATGTGCTGCCATCGCGCACCACTGAGTTTGCGCAGGAAGTGATGCGTCTTACCGCCGGCCGCGGTGTCGATGTCGTCTTGAATTCGCTGACCGGCGCGCTGGCGGAGAAGACGCTCTCCATCGTGGCCAGGGGGGGCTGCTTTCTCGAGGTTGGCAAGCGCGACACCCTCAGCCGCCAGACGGTGGAGCAAGTACGCCCCGATGTGCGCCATTGTGTCTACGACCTGGGTCAGGAAGCAGAGGCCGACGTCTCCTTGATTCCGTCCCTGTTGCGGGAGATGTTGCAATTGTTGGCTGGAAAGGCAATTCCTCCATTGCCGGTAACTGAGTTTACTGATGCGAAAGAGGCTTTTCGCTTTATGGCGCAAGCGCGTCACATCGGAAAGATTGTCGTTACGCGAGCGAATTTTCCTGCTCTGCCCCAGGCCCTGAAGCCCGATTCCCGAGGCACGTATTTGATTACCGGCGGATGCGGCGGATTGGGACTGCTCTTTGCCGAGGCGATGGTGGAGCGGGGTGCGCGCCGGCTCGTGCTGATGACGCGACGCACTCCCAACCCCTCCGCGGCGGAAGCGATTCAGCGGATGCGCTCACGCGGTGCTGAGGTAACAGTGGTAACCGCAGATGTTGCAGACCGAAATGCGGTCGAGTCAGTTCTTCGGGAGATTCCGTCTTCCCATCCTTTGCAAGGAATTCTGCACGCTGCGGGTGTGCTCGACGATCACAGTCTGCTCGAGCAAACTCCCGCATCGCTGCTTTCGGTCCTGCGCCCCAAATGGCTGGGGGCGTGGAATCTCCACACCTTGACGCGCAAGGAGAAGCTCGATTTCTTTGTGCTGTTCTCCTCCGCCGCGGTCTTGCTGGGTTCCTCTGGACAGGCCAACTATGCAGCCGCAAACGCAACCCTCGACGCGCTAGCGGACTATCGGCGTCAACTGCGATTGCCGGCGTTAAGTGTTCAGTGGGGTCCATGGAATTCTGCAGGGATGGCCACGAATCTGAAAGCCGATCTGCAAAGCATGGGCATGGGAAGAATCGATCCCGCCGACGGCGTCGAAGCTCTGGATCGATTGCTGGGCAAAGAGGAAGGCGTTGCAGCCGTGCTGCGGATGGTGTCATGGCAGAAGTTTGTCAGCCGGCGATCTGAGGGCACGGCAGCGTTGTTTACCCGGTTGGTTGAAACCAACCAGGAGAGGAAACGCCAGCAGACCAGGAAAGATTTTCAGCAGAAACCGCAAAGCGAGCAGTTCTCTGCGCTGCTGCATCGTGCCGCCGCTGCTGATCGCAGAGGCATGTTAGGTGAGCATCTTCGGCAACAGGCTCTGAAAATCCTCTCTCTTCCTTCTCAGACACGTATCGATGAGGACGAAGCCCTGCACGATCTTGGCCTCGACTCTCTGATGGCGGTCGAGTTGCGTAATGCGCTGGTCGCAACACTGGAGAGGCCGCTGTCTCCAACAGTGGTGCTGGACTATCCGACATTGCGCACCTTGACCGGCTTCCTGCTCGGCACGCTGTTTGCGGGGCCGGCATGGTCAGACGCAGACGACAAAATACCGGACGACATGTATGCCATCAGCGACGAGGAAGCTGAAGCATTGTTGCTCCAGGAACTGGGAAGGCGGGAGCATGGCGCAAAGCGATAGTTCACCGCAAAAAACGGCGCTGGGTGCAGAGGAGCTCTCACCCGTGAAGCGCGCGCTGGTCGAAATCCGCCAGCTCCGCGCCGAGCTCGAGGTATGCCGGCGCGGCCCGATCGAGCCGGTGGCCATCCTCGGGCTGGCCGTGCGCTTGCCTGGTGGTGTAGCGAGTCAGGAACGCTTCTGGGAAGCTTTGGCTGCGGGTGAGGACCTCATCACGACCGTGCCTCTCGAACGATGGGACGCCCTCTCCTATGCCAGCATGGACTCGGACGAGCCGGGCACGATGTACGACATGCATGGCGGCTTCCTTTCCGATGTAGATGCCTTCGACGCGGAGTTCTTTGGCATCCATCCGCGCGAGGCGGCCAGCATGGATCCTCAGCAGCGCATTCTGCTGGAACTTACCTGGGAAGCGCTGGAGCGCGCAAACATTAATCCGCGCAGCCTGATGAATACGAAGACCGGGATCTATCTTGGTATGACCAATAGCGACTACGGCCGGCTGCTGCTGGAAGACCCTCGTCGTATCGACGGGTATACCGGCGTGGGTGCGGCGGGAAGCGTCGCAGCCGGCCGTATCGCTTATTTTCTCGGAACGCATGGGCCTGCTGTGGTCATGGACACGGCCTGCTCTTCGTCGCTGGTTGCGGTGCATCAGGCGGTCCAGAGTCTACGGCGGCAGGAGACGGATCTTGCCATCGTGGGCGCGACGAATCTGATTCTTTCTCCGGAGATGAATATCGGATTTTCCCGGACGCGCATGTTATCGAGGGATGGCCGTTCGAAGACATTCGCTGCCGCCGCGGATGGCTACGTGCGCTCCGAGGGTTGTTGCGTCATCGTTTTGAAGCGGCTCGCAGACGCAATGCGCGACGGCGATCATGTGTTGGCGAACATACACGGTTCTGCCGTCAACCAGGACGGACGCAGTGCCGGAATCACCGCTCCCAACGGCCCGGCACAGGAAGCGGTGATGCGGGAGGCGCTTGCGAACGCCGCCCTGGAGCCGCATGCAGTCAGTTATGTGGAAGCCCATGGCACCGGAACTCCACTGGGCGATCCCATCGAGGTGCAGGCGATTGGAGCTGTCTATGGGACGGGACGAAGCGGAGAATCACCCCTCCGCATCGGATCGGTCAAAACCAATCTGGGCCACACCGAGGCCGCGGCCGGCCTGGTTGGTCTGATCAAGGTTGTGCTCATGATGTCGCCAGGGCACGGCATTGCGCCTCATCTTCATTTCCACCAGCCGAGCCCGCAAATCGACTGGCGGCAATGGCCGATCGAGGTACCTATAAGCCTGATTCCGTGGCCTGATGCAAGCGGCACACGCTATGCCGGCGTGAGCTCGTTTGGTTTTAGCGGAACCAACGCTCATGTCATCGTGGGCTCGGCGGGAAGCTCTGAGGTAAGCCGCGGGGTTGAGCAGGGCACCCATGCGCCAGTGCAGGAACCATCGTTGTTATGTTTTTCGGCAGCGGAAGAAGTTGGATTGCGCTCCCTGGTGGAGCGCTACATCGGCTATCTGCAGCAGAACGGCGAGAGCTTCCCCGATATCTGTTATACGGCAGCAGTGGGCCGCGCGCAGTTCCCCCATCGTGTTGCCCTCATTGCGCGCACCGCGGGCGAGGCCGTCGAGATGTTGCAGGCCTTGCTCGCAGGGCGCACGGTTGCGGGGTTGATGACGAGCGCGATCGATGCGACTGTCTTGTTGACCCAAACCTCGAGCGCGCTCCAGCAAATCCAGAAGGAATTTGTCGCCGGCGGACGGTTGCACTATATTGCCCCGGCGGCGCGTTTCACCGTAAGGAAAATGGACTTGCCGGTTTACCCCTTTCAGCGCAAACGATTTTGGTTTGGGGCTTCTCCTCTGGTGAAGCGACAGCGGGAGCGCGAAGAAACATGGCGAAGCATGCGCGAGGAGGCGGAGAGGCAGAGTCTCCGGGCCCCGCTTGGCTGGAGGCCAGAAGGCTATCTGGAGGGATTTCGAGCGCTCGAACGACTCACCCGGGCGCACGCGCGCAACGTGCTGACCGCCGCAGGAGCCTTCCCCAACGGGAACCCTGCTTCGGTGGATGAGGTGCTGCAGCGTTGTGCCTTTCAGCCGATCTATCGCAATCTGATCCGGCGCTGGTTGCTGGGGCTGGCGGAAGACGGCGTGCTCATCCAGTCAGACGGCAACTTCCGCGCGGCCGGTGTTCTTGAGCCCGTAGAGCTTGCTCCTTATTGGGAGGATGCTGTGCGACGGATGGAAGACGATCCCGGCGCGATTGCCTATCTGAAGCAATGCGGAGCACTGCTCGGCGATGTTTTGACGGGAAGAAAGAGCGCGCTGGAAACCCTGTTTCCCGAAGGTTCGTTCGCGCTTGCGGAAGGGCTCTACGAAACCAGCGCACAGGCCCGTTATTTCAATCCGATCGTCGCCTCGGCTCTGCGCGAGGTAGTACGCAAGGTCGGCGGCCGGCGCAGTGTCCGCATCCTCGAGCTCGGCGGAGGTACCGGCGGAACGACTGCGGCCATCCTTCCATATTTACCGGCCGATAAGGTCGAGTATTGGTTCACGGATGTTTCTGAATTGTTCCTCAGCCGCGCACGGCGCAAGTTCGCGAAATATCCATTTGTCCGATACGGGCTCTGCGATGTGGATCGGGATTTTGCGGAGCAAGGATTCCGGCAAGGGATGTTCGACCTGGTTGTCGCCGCGAATGTCATACACGCAGCGCGCAATCTTGACTCCGCATTGGGACGAGTGCAAGGAGTGTTGTCCTCCGGCGGCATACTGGTACTGCTTGAGACCACTCATCATCACTCCTGGTTCGACATGTCCACGGGCCTCATTGAGGGATGGCAACATTTCACGGATGCAGACCGGCAGGAGCATCCACTTCTCAACGTCGATCAATGGAATGGCATCCTCGATCGGACCGGGTTCGCGGAGACTGCTGCGTTTCCGTCCGTTGACTCGCCGGCTTCCCCCCTGGGGCAGCACGTTCTGCTTGCGCGCAGCCGGGAGACTACTGAACCACAGTCCCTTCACGTGAGCAGTGTGCCGGCTTCCAGAGTGGAGAAAGCGCCAGGGAAAGCGATGCCGCAGCCGGGGCACGCGGATGGCGCCCTTTTGGAACGGTTGCGTGACGTCCCGTCTGAAGCGCGCGAGGACGTGGTCGCGGCCATTGTGAAAGAGACCATCTGCCAGGTATTCCAACTGGAGCTTTCTCCCCATGAACTCGCAGATCGCGATCGTCTCAGCGACCTTGGAATGGATTCGCTGATCGCGCTCGAGCTGCGCAACGAATTGTCAAAGCGTCTGGGCCTCGAAGGAAGAATTTCTTCGACCGTTGCCTTCGATACGGGAACGGTAGGAGAGCTGGTGCGTTTGCTGTCAGCGACGCTGACACCGGTCGCAGCGAATGGAGCGCGCGCGGGCCATGCGGAATCGGCACCGGCACGGCGACGAGAACAGCCGCATCTCACCGCGGAGCAGCTCGAGGAAATGTCCGAGGAAGAAGTGGAACGACTCTTAAGAGAGCGTCTGAGCAGGCAATGACGGAAGCACACACATCGAGCTTGAGCGTCGGGTCATCGCTATCGCCATTGAAGCAGGCGCTGCTTGCTCTTGATCGCGCGCAGGCGCGTATCGAGGAGCTGGAAAACTCCTTGAACGAGCCGATAGCCATTGTTGGCGTCGGCTGCCGCATCCCTGGTGGCGAGGACGGTGTGCAAGGCTACTGGCGGCTTTTGGAAACGCAGAAGTCCGCAGTGAGCCATGGAGTCGAGACCCGGCTCTCCGATTCTCTCGCCGGCAAATCGCTGCCGCCGGCGGCCCGCAATGCGGCTCTGCTGGAGCGCGTGGATCTCTTCGACCCACGGCATTTCGGGATCTCTCCCCGCGAAGCGGCCGGAATGGACCCGCAACAGCGCATCCTGCTCGAAGTGAGCTGGGAGGCCCTGGAGGATGCGGGCATCGATCCGTTTTCTCTCTATCAGTCGGTCACCGGCGTCTACGTGGGGATTTCGTCCCATGATTACGCGCAATTGCTCTTGCGGCGCGAAGACGCGGGCGCGATCGACCCACACTTTGCCTCAGGTGTTGCTTCGAGCGTAGCTGCGGGTCGCATTTCCTACGTTCTGGGTTTGAACGGTCCATGCCTGTCGATTGATACGGCCTGCTCCTCGTCGCTGGTGGCGGTGCATCTGGCGTGTGAGGCGCTGCGCCATAAGGAATGCACGGCTGCGCTTGCCGGCGGCGTCAACCTCATCCTGTCTCCGGAACCATCGATCGCCTTTGCACAGGCGGGCATGTTATCGGCGCAAGGGTGTGTGCGAGCCTTTGCCTCGGGTGCGGATGGTTTTGTGCGCGGCGAGGGATGCGGAGTGGTGGTGTTGAAGCGTCTGCGGGATGCGGAGGCGGCTGGGGATCGGATCCAGGGCGTGATACTTGGCTCAGCGGTGAACCAGGATGGTGCGTCGAGTGGATTGACGGTGCCGAACGGATTGGCGCAGCAGGAGCTGTTGCGTTCGGCGCATCGTCGAGCGGGCATCGAGCCGTGGCAGGTGGGGTATGTGGAGGCGCATGGCACCGGGACTACGCTGGGCGATCCGATCGAAGCCGAGGCGCTGGGCGCAGTGTTCGGTGGTGAGCGGTCGAGGAAGCTTTGGATTGGATCGGTGAAGACGAACGTGGGCCATCTGGAGTCGGCAGCAGGAGTAGCCGGTCTGATTAAGGTGGTGCTTGGTCTGCAGCACGCAGTGGTGCCCGGGCAGCTTCACTGGGAGCGGCCGAGCGAGCATGTGCGTTGGGAGGAGTTGCCGCTGGAGGTGGTGACCCAGGTCCGGGAGTGGGATCCGATCGGCGGTCGTCGGATCGCCGGGGTAAGTTCATTTGGTTTCAGCGGGACGAACGCGCACGTGGTGGTGGAAGAGTGGCGGGACGAAGCGCAACTGGCCGAGCTGGAGCCTCGGGAAGAGATGCTGGCGATCACGGCGCGAAGCGAAGCGGCGCTGCGCACGCTGGTGGAGCGGTATGCGGAGTTTTTGCCGCAGAGCGACGCGGGCTGGAGCGAGATCTGCCACACGGCGACTGTGGGGCGAGCGGTTTTCGGCGAGCGGCTGGCGGTGGTTGCCACGGGCAAGGCCGAATGTGCAGAGAAGTTGCGGAGGTGGCTTGCTGGAGAGAGCGTGTCGGGGGTGCATCGCGGCGCAGTGAAGGCGGGGCAGCACGCTGCGGATGCAGTTCTGGATGCGCAACCGCCGACAGCAGTGGTGGCCGAGCAGTTTGTGCACGGCGCGAAGGTGGACTGGGCGAAGCGAGCGTCTGGACTCGCATCTGTGCGGAAGCTGCGCCGTGTGGCGCTGCCGGGGTATGCGTTTCAGCGTGAGCGGTACTGGATCGAGGCTGGCGGCAAAGCAGTGGATGGCGAACCGACGGGTCGGGCTCTTCTAGGTCATCGTCTGCGCGCGGCGGGCGTGGCGGGTCAATACGAGGCGCGGCTGCGGGCGGCAAGCTGGATTGGAGAGCATGTCGTTGCGAGCAGCGCGGTGCTGCCGGCGACCGGTCACATCGAGCTGATGCTGGAGGCGGGTGCGGAGATTCTTGGTCCGATGCAGGGCGGGGGCTGGGTGCTGGAAGATGTGGTTCTGCAAGCGCCGCTGGTGGTCGAGGGCGAGCGCCGCGTCCAGACAGTGGTGGAAGAAGCCACGGGCGGCGGACGGAGCCGCGTGCGGGTCTATGCCGAACAGAACGATGGCGGCTGGGAGCGCGTTTCGGAGGGCTGGTTGGTGCCGAGCGGCGCACCGGCGCAGAAGCCGGAGCGGTTGGATTTAGAAAGTATGCGCGGCAGTCTGCGCGTGGCATTGGCGAGCGAGCAGTTTTATGCGGAGATGGCGTCTCGCGGCCTCGAGTTCGGGCCACAGTTCCGCGGCCTGCAGCGGGCGTGGACCGGCACGGCGTCGACCGGGGAGGCGTCGACTGCAGAGGCGTGCACCAGAGCCGGAGAAGCGCTGGCCGAGATCGTCACTCCTGAGGCCGGGGAGAAGGGCTGGGAGCTTGAGCCGTGGTGGCTGGATGCATGTCTACAGGCGGCGGCGCTGGCCGTTGAGAGTGAAGACAAGGCTGCCGGCGAGCTCTATCTACCGCTGAGCGTCGAGCGGCTTGAGGTCTATGCCCGGCCTGAAGGGCGCAGCTGGAGTTATGTTTCCATGCAGCGCATCGACGGCAACACACTCGTCGCCGATGTCACCATCACAGACGACAAGGGACAACCACTCGTCCATTTCTCCAAACTCCGATTCAGAAAACTCAAACCGCCAGAGGACAATGTCGCCTCGTGGATCTATCGACTCGACTGGCAAAAAGCCGAGTTGCCCGGAGATGCGCAGGAACATGCGATTTCGAGCGTAACGGCGGAACTTGAGGCGAGGATCGAGCAACTGAACCGCAGCGAATCGATTGCGGAATATAGCTTCTTCTTCCTTGAGCTGGAACAATTGTCGGCGGGATACGTTCTGGAGGCTTTCCGGCAGCTTGGATGGCCGCAAGATGTGTTGGGTGAGCAAGCGCTGCGGGAACGCTGGAAGGTTGTTCCTCAGCATCGTCGACTCTTTCATCGCATGCTCGAAATCGCAGTGGAGGTTGGCGCCATTTCTGCCCAGTCCGATCGCTTTCGGTTCGGAGCGCTTCCGGTGCCGATGGCAGGGAATGTGGCTGCGAATCTTGCCCGGCGTTTCCCGTTCGGAAGCGTGGAGCTTGATCTTGTCGCCCGCTGCGGTGCGTCGCTTGCAGAAGTCTTGACCGGCAGAGCCGATGGAAGAGAGCTTGTCTTTCCGGGCGGCCGCAGCGAAGAGATGACACGTCTCTATCGCGATTCCGTTCCCGCGCGCGTGTACAACGAGATGCTGGCCGAAGCAGTCGCGCGCATCGCAAAAGTTCGCAAGCGAGTGCGCATCCTGGAAGTCGGAGGCGGCACCGGAGCTACCACGCAATATGTTCTCGAAGCTCTCCGATCAGTGGAAGCAGTCCCTGCGGAATATCTGTTCACAGACATTTCGCCGTTACTGGTGAAACGGTCGCAACAGAGTTTTCGCGAGACCCCGTTCCTGCGTGCCAGGGTCTTCGACCTGCAGCGGGAGGGTGAAGCTCAGGGCATCGAAGGCCCATTTGAAATCGTGGTGGCCGCCAATGTTCTGCACGCGACCACCGATCTCGTGACTACCCTCTCCAGACTGAAGTCTTTGCTTGCCGAGAATGGCGTGCTCCTCCTGATCGAGGTCATCGGAAAGCAGCGCTGGGCGGACATCACGGTCGGCCTTATGGCGGAATGGTGGAGTTTCACGGATCACCAGGTACGGCCCGATTATCCCGCTTTGGAGAGCAGTGCATGGCCGCTCCTGCTCGAGAAGACGGGCTTTGCCCGGATCGTGACCATTCCCCGGCGCGGTGAGCAGAAATCGATCTTTGCCCGGCAGGAGCTGATCGTAGCCGGTGTTCCTGAGCCTTCGAAACGTATGCTGATTGTCGGCAAAGGAGAACTTGCGGGCAAACTGTCACTGCATCTGCGGCAGCGAAGCGTCCACGTGGAAGCTGTAAATGCCGATTCCGTAGATGCCGAAGACCTCGCTGACCGGCTGGTCCGCTCCGCCCCATGGGACGCCGTTCTCTGGATCGCGGGGCGGCATGAACACTTTGACAACCTGCCGCCGGGGGCAGCGTCCCGCTCAACAGAGAGCTCCGTAAGGTCCCTGCTTACCACCGCGCAGGCCTTGCTCGTGAAGAATGCACCCGGCTCGCCGCGGCTCTATGTGGTCACCGCAGGAGCCAGCGCCATCGAGGCCGGACAGACGGAGGTCGATCTGGCCGCGACTCCACTGGTCGGACTCGCGACCGGGCTTGCCACGGAAGCGCCTGAGTTGCGTTGCACACGTCTCGATTGCAGCGCTGAAGAGAGTGATGCGGATGCGGCTCTGGTGGCGGCCGAGATTTTATCGGATGCGGACAACCAATGGGTCGCTTGGCGTTCGGGGGAGCGTTACATCGCCCGCTTGCGTAAAATGCTGCGCACAATGCCGGCTTCGGTTTCGTCGCAGGCAATGCCTGAACGAGTGCAGTTGAAGAACGGCTCAGGAATCGAGGCGTTCGAATATGTGCAGGACGTGCGGCGAGAGTTGCAGCCGGAGGAAGTGGAGATCGATGTTCACGCAACCGCCATCAATTTCCGCGACGTGTTGCAGTCCCTGGGTGTCGTGACCCTCGACTCTCCGCTGGGCACAGACTGTGCCGGCGTAATTCTCCGCGTGGGAGAAGCGGTCTCCGGCCTTGTGCCTGGAGACGAGGTCGTCGCGGTTGCGCCCGGATGTTTCGCCAGTCATGCCATTGCTCCGCAGGCGCTGGTCGTCCGCAAGCCGGAGCAGTTGTCATTTACGCAGGCGGCTGGGCAGACGATCGCCTGGCTTACCGCCGACTTCTGCTTGCACCAACTCAGCCAGGTTCGCAGAGGCGAGCGTGTCCTGATCCACGCTGCGGCCGGTGGGGTAGGGTTAGCCGCGCTGCATTTGTGTAGAAAGGCTGGAGGCGAACCGATCGCCACTGCCGGCAGTGAAAAGAAGCGGGCGTTTCTCAGAAGCCTGGGTGTTACCCATGTTTACGATTCGCGGTCGCTGGAGTTCTGCAAAGAGATCTCAGGCGGGGTCGATATCGTGCTCAACTCGCTGGCGGGCGAAGCCATCGACGGCGCGCTCGGATTACTGAAGCCGCAGGGGCGTTTCATCGAACTGGGCAAGACCGATCTTCGCAATCCTGAGTCCCTGGCGCGAAGATGGCCTGGTGTCCGATACCTGCCAGTCGATCTTTCTCCCCTCTTTGCGGCGCGCTCGCCATGGGTTGCGGAACGGCTTGCCGTGCTCCTGAAAGAGATTGCTGAGGGGGTGCTCCCTTCCTTGCCGGTCACTACATTCGATTCTGCCGAGATCAAAGAGGCGTTTCGTTTCATGGCGCGTGCGGAACACATCGGCCGCGTCGTGGTGGAGAGGAAGAAAGCGGACCGGTTCCACGGCGCTCACTTGATCACGGGTGGTTTGCGCGGCATCGGTTTGCGGCTGGCAGACTGGCTGGCAAAGAACGGCGCGCGTGAGCTTGTGCTGTTGGGCAGGCGTGCAGCGGAAGAGAAGGCTGGGCAGGCGATCGCCCGATTCCAGGCGCAAGGTGTTGCGGTAAGGACGCTCGAAGGAGACATCGCTGATCCGGATACCGCCGGGGAAGCGGTGCGGCTTGCAGGGAGCAATCTTCGCGGAGTCTGGCACGCAGCGGGTGTACTCGAGAATGCTTCCATTGCCGATCAATCATGGGACCGCATGCGCAGCGTCTTCCGGCCCAAGATTGACGGTGCGTGGAATCTTCACGCGCTCACTCGCGGCCTGCCCATTGAGCATTTCGTCCTGTTCTCGTCATGGGCGTCGATTGCCGGTTCGCATGGGCAGGCCAATCACTGTGCCGCGAACGCCTTTCTGGATGGGCTTGCACAGTTTCGACGTGCACAAGGGCTACCCGCGCTGAGTGTGAACTGGGGCGCCTGGGGAGAAATCGGTGCTGCCGCTGGTGACGAAGTTCGACGCCAGCTCGCGCGTTCCGGCGTAGACACGATGCCGCCGGAGAAGGCATTGGATGCGCTGGGTTTGACTCTCAAGTCCGGGCAGCCCCAGATGGCCGTCGCCGCCATCCGGTGGCCGCAATATCTGGCCCAGCGTCCAAATCAAACTGACTCTGCTTTTTACGCCGACTTCATCTCCAAACAGGAGGCACAGCTCGAACGAAAGATTCAGCCGGGCAGTGCCAGCACAATCAACCGGACGGAGGCGCACTCCGCAAACGGTTCTTACGCGGCACCGGAACAGAGCCCTTCGCTCGATGCCATTCTTGCTTTACCCGCCGCTCTGCGCGAAGCAGCTTTGTTGAAGACTCTGAGCGAGATCGTGCGCAGAACGCTCGGCCTGCACAGCGGGGAAGAGATCGATCCCGATGTTCCCCTGAGCGATCTGGGCATGGACTCTCTGCTCGCTATTGAATTGCGTAATAGCCTCTCCGTTGTATTGCATACGCAATTTCCATCGACGATACTGTTCGATTACCCAACTCTGCGAGTGCTGGCCAAATACATGAAAGGGGAGGTTCTATCCTTGAACCAGCCGGCAGGGGGCAGTGAAACGGAACTCCCCGCTCGCGCAGCATCTCACCAGAAAGAGAATTCCCTCGATATTCTCGAACTCATCGAGCAGATGTCCGATGACGAAGTGGAATCGTCGTTCGATCGTGAATTTCAGCCCTAGCTGCCAACGGAGCCATTCATTTCATGTCTGCTGAATCCACATCCGGCGATTTTCTCGAGCGCATCCAGAAGCTCTCTCCTAAGCGGCTGGCGCTGCTGGCGGCTGAACTGGAGCGGCGGCTGGCTGCGCGGGAAACCAATACGGTCGAGCCGATTGCAGTGATTGGTCTGAGCTGCCGGATACCTGGACCTGTCGATACGCCGGATGCCTTCTGGGGCCTGTTGGCGAACGGCACCGATGCCATCGAGGAAATCCCTTCCGTCCGCTGGGACGCGGATGCCTTCTATGATCCGCGACCGGGCACGCCGGGTAAGACAAATTCGAAATGGGGCGGATTCGTCGACAACATCGATCGGTTCGATGCGGCTTTCTTCGGCATTTCTCCCAAAGAAGCTGTCGGCATGGATCCGCAACAGAGGATGTTGCTGGAGGTCAGCTGGGAAGCTCTGGAAAATGCCGGCATACGAGCGGATTTGCTCAACGGAAGCTCCACCGGAGTTTTCGTTGGCATGAGCACCAATGACTATGGCTCGCTGCTGGCCATGTCGGGTGACAGCGCACTCGACGCATACTCCGGTTCCGGAGTCGCGCGTTCTGTAGCGGCCGGAAGGCTCTCCTATTTCCTCGGCCTGAAGGGACCGAACCTGGCGGTTGATACCGCCTGCTCTTCCTCTGCGGTCGCTCTTCATCTCGCCTGCCAGACCTTGCGCCAGAAGGAATGCCGGTTGGCATTGGCGGGAGGAGTCAACGCGCTTCTTGTGCCCCAGGTAACAATCACTCTGGCGCAGGCGCAAATGTTGGCCGGCGATGGCCGTTGCAAGACATTTTCTCAGTCCGCCGATGGCTTTGTGCGCTCCGAAGGATGCGGCATGCTTGTGTTGAAGCGGCTTTCCGATGCCCAGGAGGATAGAGATCGCATCCTCGGCGTGATCCGAGGAAGCGCGATCAATCATGACGGGCGAAGCAGTGGATTGACGGCGCCGAACGGTCCTTCCCAGGAGGCAGTGATCCGAGCCGCGCTGAAGCAGGCAGGCGTCGAGCCTGGGGATGTGGACTACCTTGAGGCTCATGGCACCGGCACAGTACTGGGAGATGCGATCGAGCTGGGCGCTCTGGGAACCGTATTCGGCGCGAAGCGTACGACAGCAGCGGATCTGATGATCGGGTCGGTGAAGACCAACATCGGCCACATGGAGGCTGCCGCCGGTGCTGCCGGTGTCATCAAGGTTTTGCTGGCACTTGAGCACGCATGCATTCCTCCTCACCTGCACGTATCGGAAGGCCGTGAAAACGAAGCACTCCGTGGGCAGCCATTGCGGATTCCCCTAAGTGCAACTCCATGGCCGGCCGGCAAGCGCGCGCGCATCGCCGGCGTCAGCTCGTTCGGTTTCAGCGGAACGAATGCGCACATTGTCATCGAGGAAGCTGCCCCTCTAAGCATCGAGAGCAATGGGCCGAATGTAGCCGAGATCATCACCGTTTCGGCAAAGGATAAAGACGCGCTATTGGAGTTGTGCAGCAGGCATGCTGGATATCTGCGCCGGCATAGCAACACGTCTCTGGCCGATTTTGCCTTCACTCTCAATGCGGGGCGTTCCCACTTCCAGCATCGCGTCGCGTTTGTTGTCGGGTCGATCGAGGAAGCGGCGGATCAGCTTGAGGCAATCACTGGTCGCAACCTGGAGGATCAGCGCTCGTACCGATTCATCGCGGGCTATGAACAACCGTCCATCGGCTTTCTGTTTACCGGCCAGGGATCGCAGTATCCCGGCATGGGTCGCGCTCTCTATGCACAGAGTAGCGCCTTCCGCTCTGCCCTTGACGATTGCGACAGAATTCTGGAGGGAAAGCTGACCTACCGTCTCTCCGCGGTGCTTTGTGGAGAGAAATCAGTTGAACCCAATCTGATTCATGAGACGGCATGGACGCAGCCCGCGCTTTTCGCCTTCGAGTATGCGCTTGCCATGCTCTGGCGGTCATGGGGAGTCCAGCCGTCAGTTGTGCTGGGTCACAGCCTTGGCGAACTTGTGGCCGCCTGTATCGCGGGGGTCTTTTCGCTCGAAGAAGGACTCATCCTTGCGTACGAACGAGGACGCCTGATGGGTGGATTGCCGCAAAGCGGCGCCATGCTCGCCGTTCGTGCCGGCGAGAGCGAGATTGCGGAGTGGATCCGGCCTCTACAGGGGCTCTCCATCGCGGCGGTGAACGGCTCACGGAACGCAGTTGTTTCGGGAACCTCGGAGCAGATTGAGCAGCTGCAGGAACTTCTTGCCGCACGAAACGTGGTTTCGCAGCGGCTCACAGTTTCGCATGCATTTCACTCCGCGCTGATGGAGCCAATTCTGGATGAGTTTGAACGGCAAGCCGCGAAGGTGACCTACACTGCGCCGCAGATCCCGATGGTTTCCAACGTGAGCGGTAGAATTCACTCCTCTGCTGATCGGATAGACGCGGCCTACTGGCGGCGGCACATTCGAGCCACCGTGCGCTTTTCCCAGGGGCTCTCCTCACTCATGGAGCAGCGGCCAGCGGCTCTTCTCGAAATCGGTCCCGAGCCGGTCCTGCTCGGGATGGCGAAACCGGCTTTGCCGCAGCCTTCGATTCCGTGCCTGGGCTCTTTGCGACGCGGCCGAGAGGCCGGGCAGAGCATGCACGAAGCGCTCCGCGAGCTTTACCTGCTCGGGGCTGCCATCGATTGGAACCAGGTCTATCGGGATCGGATTGCGCGCAAGCTGGCATTGCCAACCTACCCCTTCCAGCGCAAACGCTACTGGGTCACGTTTCCGGTGAAACCCGTAACCGCTGCTGTTGCACCTGTCTTGTCGCCGCGCGTGCCCTTCGATCCGATGCTCTACACCACCGAATGGCAGTCGGCAGAATCGCACCCGCTCCTCACCCCGGGCCAGTTGCTGGATGCGGCAGAGGAGACGATCGATGCCACCAGCGCAAATCGCGAAAGATCTCAGGTCCTTGCTGCATATGACGATTTTTTGCCTCGGGTGGATCGTCTTTGCACGACATACGTTTTGCAGACGCTGTGCCGGTTGGGCCTCGATCCGCTTGAGGGCGTACGCGTTTCTCGCGACGGCCTTCCCGCAAGTCTTGGCGTCCAGCCGGAACACCGTCGCCTGATGGAAAGGCTTTTCGCCATCCTGGAAGAAGATGGAATCGTCTTTCAGGTTGGAGATGCTTGGGTCTTCAAGAGTGTCCCGCTCGCAGACTCACGGAGTGAACATGCGAGCGTGGCCGCGGAATTTCCCATGTTTTCCGGAGAGCTGAATTTTCTCGGACAGGCTTCGCATTTGGCCGAAGTTATGCAGGGACGGATGTCACCCCTGGATGCATTATTTCCGAACGGTTCTTTTAGTTTGGCGGAACGGGTCTATCGAGACGCTCCCGCGTCGCAAATGTTCAATCGCGCAGTGGCTGAAGTAGTGAAGAGGGCAGTGGATGCGTATTCCCGCGAGAGGCTCGTCAAAGTAACTGAGGTAGGTGCAGGAACCGGCAGCACCACCTCGCAGATACTTCCCCTTCTGGATGGCAAGAACGTCGAGTATCTTTTTACGGATGTCTCTCCCGCCTTCTGCGACGCGGGCCGCCGCAAGTTCGCGAAATTTCCTTTTATGCGCTACGCAGTCCTGGACCTCGAAACGGACGGCGGAGAGCACGCGGCCTTCGCTGAAAATTCCGATATTATCGTCGCCGCGAATGTCCTGCATGCTACCGCAGATCTGAAACAAGCGCTCCAGCGGATGCGGCGTATGCTGCGTCCGGATGGCTGCCTGGTGATTTTCGAAGTAACCGCTCCGCAAAGATTTGGCGACCTCACCACCGGAATGACGAAAGGGTGGTGGCATTACAAGGACGCTTCGCTAAGACGAAACTACCCCTTGATAGGGCGCCAGCAATGGATGGAACTGCTTACCGAATGTGGCTTTCGATGCTCGGCGCTTGCAGCAGATGGCCCCCTCAAGACGCTTACCCAGCGGCATACCATTCTGGTGGCTCAGCCCTGCGAGACAACGCTCCAGGCGGCCTCTGTCTTACTTGTGAATGGGAGCGCGGTATCAGAGACTCTCTCTTCCGCCCTGCAGACCGCAGGCTGCGTGGTTCATCGACTGGACAGTTCGTTCAATCCTCCGTCGCCGAGCGACGCGGCTGTTTCGTACTCGTCAAAGCCACAAGGTGATCCTTTGCGAGAGTGGCTGCGTGGCGCAACAGGATCATCCGCCATTGTGATGGAGCTGCCTGAAGCGCCCAATGAACAAAGTGTTCCCGAGTCCGCGCTGAACAACGCTGTTGCAGCGCTCGAACTTGTGCAGGCGGTAGTGGAAGAAGGTTCGGCCCGGGGCACGATCTGGCTGCTTACGCGCAGTGCCGCGAATGACACGCAAACAGGCATGCATCTTTCGTCCACAACCCTCGATGCAATGGCGAAGACGGCCCGCCTGGAACACCCGGAGCTATCCATTCGATGGGTCGATCTTCCGTCCACGCCCGCAGAGAAGGATCTGGCGCGGCTGAGCGAACTCATCCGGGGGGGCACCAGCGAGCACTCACTGGCGGTTCGCGAAGGAAAGGTCGTCGCTCCGCGATTGGTTTCGTTGAGTGCGATTACTGCTCGCAATACGGAACGCTGCAACCTGGTTCCACATGCGATTTATCTAGTGACCGGAGCATACGGCGGACTTGGCTTTCGCACCGTGCA
>Ga0182015_10000371_pt1 | contig 64443 bp, 56 predicted proteins | sample 712P3MmetaG_FD_120478 | JGI IMG/M metagenome (GOLD analysis project Ga0182015, IMG submission 120478) | Permafrost microbial communities from Stordalen Mire, Sweden - 712P3M metaG | ecosystem: Environmental > Terrestrial > Soil > Wetlands > Permafrost | place: Sweden: Stordalen | collected...
CTGAGCTACAGCGTCAACGGGAATGCGATCACGATCACGATTCCCTCGGTGAGCGCGACCTACCGTGCGACTGTGAATGGGTCGCAAATGAGCGGCACCTTTAGCCAGAACGGTCAAAACCTGCCGCTCACCATGAACAAGAATTAGGAGGTGACCACAACTGGCTGTTCGGCAGGAGCGTACAGGGCATCCTCGTCGGGCGTATCGGTATCGTCGCCAGCGAAGGCCTTTTAAATTCCGGCCCCTGTAGCATTTTTACCGGATGCCTTCGTTTTGCCTCCGGGCAACTCGGAATTTATCCCTCATTGCTTCTCTGCCGTTGCCGTTCGCCACTTTTCTCGCTCGTCCTCGCGAAACGAGCCGCTCGACTTCCCTCTACGCATTCCCCGCCAAAACGACTAAACTTAAAGGTTCCAGCATTAGCTCCAGCCCGCCGTGCGGCGCCATCGTCTCGCGGCATCCATTAGGAAGGCATCATGTCTCTAAACAGCTTCAACAGCCGCTCCACCCTCAATGTCGGCAACAAAGAATACGAAATCTACCGCCTCGACGCCCTCGACCAGCAAGGCATCTCCACCAAACACCTCCCGTATTCCCTCCGCATTTTGCTCGAGAACCTCCTGCGCACCGAAGACGGCCGCAACGTCACTAAACAGGAAGTCCGCGCCCTCGCCGCCTGGAACAAACATTCCAAGCCCGACAAAGAAATCGCCTTCACCCCCAGCCGCGTTCTGCTCCAGGATTTCACCGGCGTCCCGTGCGTAGTCGATCTCGCCGCCATGCGCGACGCCATGCAGCAACTCGGTGGCGATCCCGCCCTCATCAATCCTCTCCAGCCCGTCGAACTGGTAATCGACCACTCCGTCCAGGTCGATGAATTCGGCACCCCCAGCGCCTTCGACGTAAATGCCCTGCTCGAATTCCAACGCAACAAAGAGCGTTATTCCTTCTTGCGCTGGGGACAGACCGGCTTCCACAATCTCGCCATCGTCCCACCCGACACTGGCATCGTCCACCAGGTCAATCTCGAATACCTCGCCCGCGTCGTCTTCGTGCAAGAAAAAACGGGACAAGACGCGAACGGCCACCGCGTAGCCTATCCCGATACGTTAGTCGGCACCGACAGCCATACCACGATGATCAACGGCCTCGGCGTCCTAGGCTGGGGCGTCGGCGGCATCGAGGCCGAAGCCGCCATGCTAGGCCAGCCGGTCTCCATGCTGATTCCGCTGGTCGTCGGCGTGAAGCTCACCGGACACCTGCGCGAAGGCGCCACCGCCACCGATCTCGTCCTCACCATCACCGAAATGCTGCGCAACCACGGCGTAGTCGGCAAGTTTGTCGAGTACTTCGGTCCCGGCTTGCGCGATCTCCTTCTCGCCGACCGCGCCACCATCGCCAACATGTCGCCCGAATACGGCGCCACCTGCGGCATCTTTCCCGTCGACAAAGAAAGCCTGAAGTATCTGCGCCTCACTGGCCGCAACGCAGAGCAAATCGCCCTGGTCGAAGCCTACTGCCGCGAGCAGGGACTCTTTCACGACGAAAAAACGCCCGAAGCGGAATACTCCGAACTGCTCAGCCTCGATCTCGCGACCGTCGAGCCCAGCCTGGCCGGCCCCAAACGTCCCCAGGACCGCGTGATCCTTTCGCAAGCAGGAGACTCTTTTCAGAAAGCTCTCCCGTCACTAATGAAGCCCAAGGCCGGAGCGAAAACCAACGGGTCAGGAGTCACTAACTCCGCGCGCTGGGAGCAGGAAGGTGGCAGCCCCGGAGCCATTGGCGTGGAAGATCCCAACGTACATGAACACGTCTCGCCGAACGTGAAGGACTCACTGCAGCACGGCAGCGTAGTGATCGCCGCCATCACGTCCTGTACCAACACTTCGAATCCATCAGTGATGATCGGCGCCGGACTGCTCGCCAAGAAGGCAGTCGAAAAAGGTTTGTCAGTCCCGCCCTGGGTGAAGACTTCGCTCGCCCCCGGATCGAAAGTCGTCCGCGATTATCTCGAGAATGCCGGCCTCACTCCATATCTAGAAAAGCTAAAGTTCCACATCGTCGGCTACGGCTGTACCACGTGCATCGGCAACTCAGGCCCGTTGCCCGCAGAAGTCTCACAAGCCATCGACGAAAAAGATCTCGTCGTTGCCAGCGTCCTCTCCGGCAATCGCAACTTCGAAGGCCGCATCAACTCCGAGGTCCGCGCCAACTATTTAATGTCGCCGCCGCTGGTAGTCGCCTTCGCGCTCGCCGGACGCATCGACACCGATCTCCGCAAAGACGCCATCGGCAAAGGCAGAGACGGCAAGCCGGTTTACCTCGCCGACCTCTGGCCCACGCAGCGCGAAGTCGAAGAGGCCATTCAGCAGTCGGTCACTTCAGAGATGTTCGCCAAAAGTTACGCCGAAGTTTTCGAAGGCGACGAGCGCTGGCGCGGCCTCAACGTTCCTAAAGGCCAGACCTACGCCTGGGAAAAAAATTCCACTTACATCCGCCGCGCTCCCTACTTCGAAGGCATGAAGCTCCAGCCCTCGCCGGTCGAAGAGATCAAGGGTGCCCGCGTCCTTGCCGTTCTCGGCGACAGCGTCACCACTGACCACATCTCCCCCGCCGGTTCCATCAAGAAAGACGGCCCCGCCGGAAAATACCTTCAAGACCACGGCGTCAAGCCCGCCGACTTCAACTCCTACGGCTCGCGCCGTGGCAACCACGAAGTCATGGTCCGCGGTACCTTCGCCAACGTCCGCCTACGCAACAAACTGGTAAACGTGGAAGGTGGCTTCACCCGCCATCTGCCCACCAATCAGGAGATGTCAATCTTCGATGCGTCCCAGAAGTATCAGTCCGCCGGCACGCCTCTCATCATTCTTGCCGGCAAAGAATACGGCTCCGGCTCATCGCGCGACTGGGCAGCCAAAGGGCCGCGCTTACTAGGTGTCGAAGCCGTAATCGCGGAAAGCTACGAACGCATCCACCGCTCGAATCTGGTCGGTATGGGAGTTCTTCCCCTGCAGTTCCTGGCAGGCCAGACCGCCGAGTCGCTCAAGCTGACGGGCGAAGAAGTCTTCGAGATCACCGGCATCCGCGACACGGTCGAACACTTCGCCGCCGGACGTTCGGTGAAAGTTCGTGCTAAGGGTAAAGGCGGGGTTGTCGAGTTCGACGCTCTGGTGCGAATTGATACGCCGCAGGAGGCGCTCTACTACGCTAACGGCGGGATTTTGCAGTATGTGCTGCGGCAGTTGCTGGCGGCGAAGCCAAGCGCGCAGACGGTTAGCGTTTAGGGGCTCTCGGGCAGCCGTCTCGGCCGTTGATCGCCGGGGCTGAAGCCCGATTCATTTCGGGCGGCCTACGCGGCGCTGAAGCGCCGCTCTTCCACGGTTGCTCTCACGTTCAATCTATATTCTTTAGCACAAGGGTGAAAATGCAAGAGCAAGGTCAAAGGCGACGGACAGGAGTTTCCGTCCCAGGCGGGCTATCTTTTCCTGCCTGGGCGGAGTAGGGGCCAGGCTTCGCGGTACGCCTCGTAGCTGTAGCGATTTTTCTTTAGGGGCTGCATGGGGAAGAGCATCAGGCCTTGTTTTAGGGCTTCGCCGCCGAGAAGAACTCGGGCTGGGATTAGGTACCAAGTATCCTGCATGATGACGTAGGCGGCGAAGAAGTCGAGCTGCTTGAGGGTGTAGGGCGGGCCGAGATAGTTGGGCTTGAACTGGCAGAAATAGCCGGTGCCCACGCGGCAGGAGGTCGACTTGACCTGCACTCTTACGATGCGAGAACCGAAGGGGAGGGCGACGTCGAAGGGCGAGGAGTCTCCCCAGGGCTTTAGGACTTTGAAGCCGTGGCGCAAGGCTTCGGCCATGAAGCGGAGTTCTACCCACTCGCCACGCTCCTTGAAAGTTCTAAAGACTTTGAACTCGTCCATCTCGCCGCTCCCCGATCACGGATCTTTTTGTGCCGAGTCTGCCCCAAAAAGAAAAGGCGCAGCCTGTGGGCTGCGCCTCGTTTCCTGAATTTTTACTCTATACTTTCAGTATAGCAATTTGAAATGGGTAATTGCGTCATGTTTCCTGGAAATATATCTCCAGGCTGGTGGGCCACTTAGCGGCGAATCCTATAGTTTTATCTATTGACAACGTTTTGTCCCCAAGGGGTTTTGGCAACGTACGGTCTCTGCCAACCCGCCAGGAATCGCCGCCCGCAGCTAACCGCAAAATACAACAACGAGGCCACGCAAAGAATTACCAGTCCCCTCCGAACATAGATCGCGGTCGAGACCGAGATCCCGATCCCGCTTCCAATCGCAAAGTAAGCAACGATACACGCGGGACACTTCGGCAACAGCGCCAGAATCCCGCCGGGAACAATCCATCCGGCAACCTCGCGAAAACGCCGCGCCAGAGTCCGCGGACGCGGACCGCCATGGGCGATCCGCGCTCCCGCAGTTACGCGATTCGATCCGGTCAAAATAGCTCCACAGCAATTCACGACTGGTGCTCCGAGCAGCACGAGGACCCCGATCCCTTAGGCGCCACATACTGCGCCTTCGGGTCGACAACATAACCTTCACTGTATCGATCGTGATGTCGAACCCACGCCATGCTGAACGCCAATCCATCCTCATCCCGGCCTTTCGGCGCGAGATCGAGAAAGTTGTAAGCGCCCACCAGAATGTCGAGCCCGCGCGCGTAAGCGGAATAAGTATGGAAGATCGCTCCCTCATCGTTCTTATAGAAGACGCTCACCCCGGGACCTTCTTCGCTGGGGAACTCAACCATGTCATAGTTGTAGTTCACCTTGCCGTTCGTCATTTCTTCTTTCGTGAACGAAACGTGATAATCCCGGTTAAAGTCGTTCCCGAATGACGACACCCAACGAAACTGCCAGCCCATCCGTTCCTTGAACGCCTCAATCTGCTCCTGCGGCGCCCGCGAAACCACGGCCAGCGTCACATCGCGATTCGCAAGGTGCACCAGGCTTCCGCCGAAATGATCGGCCAGATACGAGCAGCTCGGACAACCCTGCTCCCACCCCGGCCCGAACATAAAGTGATACACAATCAACTGGCTTCTCCCGCCGAACAGGTCGGCAAGACTCACCTTGCCGTTCGGCCCCTCGAACACATATTCCTTTTCAACCTTCTCCCACGGCAACTCGCGGCGTTGCCGGCTCAGTTCATCTCGCAATTGAGTGAACTCCTTTTCTTTCCGAAGCAGTTCTTTTCGGCTCGCAATCCATTCTCGTGAGGAAACAACCTCGTGTCCTTGAATTCCCGCATTGGTGGCAACTGTAGTCATTTGCATTCTCCTATTTAGTAAGTTCGCTTTCTGTCTTGCTGTTTTCGGTCACAAACCGCCGCCTGGCGGCCTGATGTCTTTTTCGCTTGCGCGAAGTTGTACGCTTTCCCTCTGCGCTATCCTTCTCGGCGATCTCCTTGATCCGCAGCAGTTCGCCCGACCACAACTCCTGAAACGGCCCCACCCATCGTTCATAAATCTGCCGGATGGGCACCACGTTCAGCGAATTCACCCGCTGTCTTCCCGCCTCGCGGGTATGCACCAGATGCGCCTGGCGCAACACGTCGAGGTGCTTCATCACCCCAAAGCGGCTCAAGTGCGGAAGCGACTCCACAATCTCGGTGGTGGTGTGCGGACGATCTCTCAGAAAATCCAGAATTGCGCGCCGGGTCGCATCCGAGAGCGCCTTCCACACCGCGTCGAGTTCATCCCCGCGCCGACCTGCGATTTCCGTCACGCCGCTACTCGCAGTCTTTCCCTACGTTCGCGAGCATGTGACTCCAGCCCTTGCCCACGTTCTTGCGGTGCTCCGGGTCGATCATCCCAATCGCCCGATGCCGCAAAGCGACCCGGCAACCTCCGGAAACCGCTTCAATCTTCACTTCCACGTGATTCGTCGCCGGATACGACATGAACATCGGCCCGCTTATTTCCAACAGTGTGGGTGCCTTGATCACCTGCACAAACCCCCACAGATGCCCGACCCCATTCCCCCGATCCCTGTACCATCGTCCGCCCGGCTTTTCCTCCAGCAGTAATTGCAAGGACTGGTTTTCGAGATTGGTATTACCTTTCCCCAAGCGATGCAAGACGGCCGCAAACGCCTTTTCCGGGGTGGCTTTAACATCTATGTGCTGCTCAACGTCGAGCACCAAATCTTCCACTTTCATTGCCATTGTCTCCTCCATAGGAAATCAAGCATTACGTGACCCAATAGTAACGTGACTTTATGATCACGTCAAGAACTATTTTTTTTGTACCGAAAAAATGGATCAGCGTGGTCCTCCAGTTTCGATTGCCTCCGTGCAGGTTCTCATCGGATACTGAGACCCATGCCAGCAGAATCCCTCGCGCTCTCAGGCGCTCACATCCGCCTCGAATCTCTGGACCACCGTCACATCGACGGCCTGGCAGCAGCTTCAGCCGCCGACCCCGCTCTCTATCAGTGGAGTCCCGTCCCGCAAGGCAAACTCGAGGCCGCCACCTATGTCAACACCGCCCTTTCCTGGCGCGACGCGAGCACCGCCGTCCCCTTCGCAATCATCAACCTAAGTGATGCCACCGTCATCGGCTCTACCCGCTTCTGGAATCTGGAGCGATGGTCGTGGCCGCCGGCCCACGCGCGTCACGGTCACCCGTTCCCCGACGTCTGTGAGATCGGCTACACCTGGCTCACCCGCTCCGCCATCCGCACCGGCGCCAACACCGAAGCCAAACTGCTCATGCTCATCCACGCCTTCGAAACCTGGCAGGTCCTCCGTGTCTGCTTTCATACCGACGCCCGCAATCAACGTTCCCGCGCCGCCCTCGAACGCATCGGTGGAAAGTTCGAAGGCATTCTCCGCGCCCATCGCATGGCCGCTGACTACATCCCCCGCGACTCCGTGCGTTATTCGATCATGGCTGCGGAATGGCCTGCCGTGAAGCAACAACTAAGCCAGTTCATGAATGAGCGCCGCTAAACTTGTGTGGAGTGGACACTCCTGTCGGCTGACCTTGATTTTGATTTCTCGCAGATCAAGGGGCGGTGGGCATGTAGTCCGATCCACTTGGAGCAAACGTCCTGCGAGGCAACCGCACTGCTATAATCAAGGATTGCGCCCATGTCCACGAAACGCCTGATTCGCTCCACCACAGTTTTATCCATCCGCCGCAACGGCAGCGTCGTTCTTGCCGGCGACGGCCAGGTTACGCTCGGCGAGTCCGTCATTAAACACACGGCCAAAAAAATTCGCCGCCTTTACAACGACAAAATCCTCGCCGGATTCGCCGGTTCCACCGCCGACGCCTTCACCCTCTTCAGCCGCTTCGAATCGAAACTCGAGCAATACCACGGCAACCTCGGACGCGGCGCCGTAGAACTGGCAAAAGATTGGCGCACCGATAAGTTCCTCCGCCATCTCGAAGCTTTGCTGCTGGTTTGCGACAAGGAACAAACCTTCCTGCTCAGCGGACAAGGCGACGTGATTGAACCCGATAGCGGCGTGGCGGCCATCGGCAGCGGCGGCCCTTATGCCCAGGCGGCAGCCGAGGCACTGGCCAGGCATACCGAGCTAAGCGCCCGCCAGATCGCCGAAGAGGCCATGAAGATTGCCGGCAAGATGTGCATCTATACCAATGACGTGGTGACGATTGAAGAACTGTAAAAAACCGTTGGTCGCTAGTCGTCGGTCGTTGGCTCTTATCCGTCATCGACGATAACTTGCGAACGACGAACGATTAACGACCAGCGACGAACGACTGACTTATGGCCATCTACTTACCCAGCAGCTCCGAAGAAGAACAACTCGCACTCGACGAACTCACTCCCCGCGAGATCGTCGTCGAGCTCGACAAACACGTCATCGGCCAAAAAGACGCCAAACGCGCCGTGGCCATCGCCCTGCGCAACCGCACCCGCCGCCAGAAACTAACCCCTGACCTGGCCGAAGAAATCATTCCCAAAAACATCATCATGATCGGGCCGACAGGCGTGGGGAAAACGGAAATTGCACGGAGGCTGGCGAAGCTGGCGAATTCCCCGTTCCTGAAAGTCGAGGCTTCGAAGTTTACCGAGGTTGGTTATGTGGGGCGGGATGTGGAGTCGATGGTGCGCGATCTGGTGGAGATCGCGATCGACAACGTACGCGAAGAGAAACTGGAGGATGTTGCCGACAAAGCTGAACTGAATGCCGAAGAGCGGCTTCTCGATATATTGCTGCCACCGTCTCCTCCGGCCCGGCCCAGCGAAACTACTACCGCGGGCGGAGTGGTGATCGATAGCAGCACAGCGTTGGCCGAATCTTCTTCGCGCACACGGGAAAAACTGCGTCAGCAATTGCGCGAGGGTAAACTCGACGAGCGGCAAGTGGAGATCGACGTGCGCGAACGCAATTTCCCATCCTTCGAAATTATGACCAACCAGGGCGTCGAGGAGATGGACATCAATATCAAGGACATGCTGCCCAGCATCTTCGGCGCGCGCACCAAGAAGCGGAAGATGAAGGTGAACGAGGCTTTCGAATATTTGATTCAGGAAGAAGAGCAGCGGCTGATCGATATGGACCAGGTTACACGCATGGCGATCGATCGAGTGGAGAACTCGGGCATTGTGTTTCTGGATGAGATCGACAAGATTGCGGGCCGCGAGGGCGGGCATGGTCCGGATGTTTCGCGCGAAGGTGTGCAGCGCGACATTCTTCCCATTGTCGAAGGCACCACGGTGAACACGCGCTACGGCATGGTGCGGACGGATCACATCCTGTTCATTGCCGCGGGAGCGTTTCACGTTTCGAAGCCGAGCGATCTGATTCCGGAGTTGCAGGGGCGGTTCCCGATTCGTGTCGAACTGCAATCGCTGACCATGGAAGATTTCGTCCGCATTCTTACCGAGCCGAAATCGTCGCTGGTAAAGCAGTACACGGCTCTGCTCGAAACCGAAGGCGTGAAGCTGGAGTTCACTCCCGAGGCGTTGCAGGAAATCGCGCACTTCGCCTTCCGTGTGAATGAGAGCACTGAGAACATCGGAGCGCGCCGCCTGCACACCATCATGGAACGCGTGCTCGATGAACTCAGCTTCGATGCTCCGGAGAGAAAAGGCGATCATGTCACGATCGACGCCGATTACGTGCGGAAGATGCTTACCGACATTGTGAAGGATCAGGATTTGTCGAGATATATTCTATAGAACAGAAGCCGTACCCTTCCCAAACCCGCTTATGCCCCTGGCAAGTGATGTAATCTGTTCTTTCTAGGCATGATACTTCTACGGGGAAATCTGCTGCTGGCGCTAGGCGCACTGGTCTGGCTGACCGGCTGCGCTTCGATTGGCCCGCCGCTGCCACCATCGCTCGAGTTGCCAAAGCCGCCTTCGGACCTGCGCGCCGTGCGCAAAGGCGACAAAGTCACTCTGACCTGGACTATCCCGGCGCGAACGACAGACCGGCAAAGCTTGCGGTATTTGGGAAAGACTCGTATCTGCCGGAGTATTGCCGCAACACTTCCTTCTGCCCCGTCTCGTACTTCTTCCGCAGCACCTACTTCTGCAGCGCCAACTAGCAGCGCCGCGGTGCCCAAGGAATGTGGAACACCAGTGGGATATGCACCACCGCCGGCGGATTTCACCGGAGCGGGGAAATCGTCCGCGAAGAAGCTCACGGCGACCTTCACTGACGCTCTTGCTCCAGCACTCCAGCAGGCAAACCCTATGGGCTTTGCCCTCTATACGGTCGAAGTACTGAACCGTGCAGACCGAAGCGCGGGGATCTCGAACCAGGCACATGTGCCGCTGGTTCCCACGATCTCGCCTTTCAGTGGTTTTACCGCTCTACCCACGGCTCCCGGTGTGCTGATCTCGTGGCAATGCCCACCGGCATCGGTAAGAAGAACCAACTTGAAATATTTGTTCCGCATCTATCGACGTCCGGAATCTAGCCCAAACGCGCGCGCCACTAAAATCGCCGAGGTGGATGCCACGGAGTGCGCAGTTGGACCAAACGGGCTGGTGCCATTGTCGAGCTCGGCTTCGAGCGCATCGCCTTCCAGCGCAGAGACCAATGCGCCGGAAGAACATGACAAGATCATTACCTCGTACCTGGACCAGACCTTCGAGTGGGAGAGCACGTACTTCTACCGCGGTACGGTGGTGAGCGTGATCGAGACCGCAGGAAAGCCTGCGGTGGAAGTGGAAGGCGATGACACTCCCGAGGTAAAAGTATTCGCACACGACGTCTTTCCACCCGCAGTGCCTTCAGGATTGCAGGCGGTGTTTTCCGGTCCCGGACAACAGAAGTTCATCGATCTGATCTGGGCGCCGGTTACAGACGCCGATCTGGATGGCTATAACGTTTATCGCCACGAAGAAGGTGGGGCGGCGGTGAAGCTGAACTCAGCGCCGGTGAAAATGCCGGCGTTTCGTGATACGCAGGTTGTTCCGGGAAAGAAATATTTTTATTCGGTGTCAGCCGTCGACCAACGCGGGAATGAGAGTGCGAGGTCGGAGGAGGCCGGCGAAATCATGCCGTAATCATGTGCCGAAATACCCGCCAGTTTCGCCCGGCAGCTCCCATCTGCTAACCTGCCCTTTGTCATGGATTATCTCTGGACCCCGTGGCGCTACGCTTACGTCTCAACCGCCGAGAAAGCGTCCACCTGCGTATTCTGCGACGCCGTGCAGGCGGGCGACGACGCGAAAGTACTTATCGTCCATCGCGGCCAGCACTGTTTCGTCATCTTGAATGCATATCCCTACACCCCCGGGCACGTGATGATCGTCCCCTACGCGCACCTCGACGAACTGCGGAAACTCCCGCCCCAAGCCGCCAGCGAAATGATGGCGCTCTCGCAGCGCATGGAATCCGTGCTGCGCGACCTCTACCACCCCGACGGCATCAACCTGGGCATGAACATCGGCAAAGCCGCCGGTGCCGGCATCGCCGGACACATCCACATGCACGTCCTCCCGCGCTGGGTCGCCGATGCCAACTTTATGTCGGTAGTGGGCGAGACGCGGGTGCTGCCGGAGACGCTGGATGAAACGTGGAAGAGGATGACGCAAGCTTTGAAGGCGTAACACTCTAGCCACCGATGATACTTTCCATCTCCTTCTCGTCAATCACCTTCACTCCCAGTTCCTTCGCCTTATCCAGCTTCGATCCCGCATCCGCGCCCGCCACCACGTAATCCGTCTTCTTGCTGACGGAGCCGGTGACTTTTCCTCCCGCGTCCTCAATCATCTTCTTGGCTTCATCTCGCGTGAAATGCTCCAGCGTTCCCGTCAGCACAAACGTCTTCCCCGCAAGCTTCGTCCCGCGCTGCTTTTTCTGGCCCGTTAATTTGAGTCCCGCCCCGCGCAGACGCTCGACCAGCTTGCGATTGGCCGCGATGCTGAAAAACTCCACAATACTCTCGGCAATGCGCGGACCGACTTCATTCACATTTTGCAGTTCTTCCACTCCAGCTTTTTCGAGTTCTTCCATCGATCCGAAATGCTCGGCAAGAAACTGCGCCGTCCGCTCGCCAACCATTCGAATGCCCAGACCGTAGATCACCCGCTCCAATGGCAGCTTTTTCGAGTTCTCAATCTCGTCAAGAATGTTCTGCGCGGACTTGTCGCCCATGCGCTCCAGACTGAGCAGGTCGGCCTTCGTCAGCTTGTAGATGTCGGCGACGTTCTTCACCAGGCCGCGCTCGGTGAGTTGCGTCACCAGTGCATCGCCCATGCCATCGATGTTCATTACTCCGCGCGAAGCGAAGTGCAAAATCGTCTCCCTCAGCTTTGCCGGACAGTTCGCGTTGACGCAGCGATAATCCACCTCGCCTTCGGTGCGCACCACCTTGGTGCCGCACACGGGACACGTCTCCGGCATGTGAAAGCTCTTGTGCCCGCGGGGATGGTCCTTGTCGTCGATAACTTTGACGATCTTCGGAATCACGTCGCCGCCGCGCTCCACCTGCACCCAATCGCCGATCTTCACCCCCAGGCGCTCGATCTCATCCAGGTTGTGCAGCGTGGCGTTCCTCACGGTCGTTCCACCGATTAAGACCGGCGCCAACATCGCGACCGGCGTGAGTTTGCCGGTGCGTCCCACCTGCACGCGAATGTCTTCCAATTTAGTGATCCCGGCCCGCGCGGCATACTTATAAGCAATCGCCCAGCGTGGAGCCTTGCCGGTGAATCCGAGCTCATCCTGCAAAGCAGTGCGGTCCACTTTGATGACGATGCCGTCAATTTCATAAGGCAGCGAATCGCGCTTCCCTTCCCACTGCTGAATGAACGCCCAGGCTTCGTCGATGCCATGCACCAGCTTGCGGTTTTGGTTGACTTTGAATCCGGCGGCGTCGAGCGCATCCAAAGTTTTGGAATGCCGGTCGAAATAAGTGCGGCCGTTTTCCAGCAGCATGTAAGTGAAGTAATCGAGCCGCCGTTCAGCCGTCACTCTCGATTCGAGCTGCCGCACCGTTCCGGCCGTGGCATTGCGAGGATTTGCAAACACGGAAAGCCCTTTGGCCTCGCGCTCTTCGTTCATCCTCTTAAACGCGGCCAGCGGCATGAGCAATTCGCCGCGCACTTCAAAGTCCGCCGGGATACCAGCCTTCTTCAGCTTTTCTTTTGGGATGGAAAGCGGCACCGAGCGCACTGTGCGCACGTTTAGCGTCACATCTTCTCCCACGCCGCCGTCGCCGCGGGTAATTCCGCGCACCAGTTTGCCGTCCTCATAAATCAGAGCCAGCGACATGCCATCTAGCTTCAGCTCGCAAACATAGTCTACGTCGCTCCGCCCACTGAGCTCGTGCACGCGGCGCTCCCAGTCGCGCAGCTCTTCTTCGTTGTAAGTGTTGTCGAGCGACAACATCGGCGATGAGTGCGGCACCTTGACAAATCCCTCGCGCGGTTTGCCGCCGACGCGCTGCGTGGGCGAATCCGGCGTGATCAGATCAGGATGGTCCGCCTCCAAATCCTTCAGCTGCTGCATCAGCTTGTCGAACTCGGCGTCACTGATCCCGGGATTGTCTACAACGTAGTACAGATATTCGTGGTGGCGAATCTTCTCGCGCAGAACTTCCATCTTTTTTTCAACATCTTTGCTTGAGGAAACCATCGGGCAGATTATAGTCGGAGACTCGACTACAAAAATACTTCGCATGCTATGCAAATTCTCGAGACACCCCGCCTGATTCTGCGCGAGTTCTGCCCTGAGGATGTGGACGCTCTAGCCGGCGTCCTCTCCGATCCAGAAACCATGCGCTTCTATCCCACGCCATTTGATCGTACCGGAGTCGAAGAGTGGATTACTCGCAATTGTCGCCGCTATACCAAAGACGGCCACGGCCTCTGGGCTATGGTTCTAAAGGCGCACGGTGAACTGATCGGCGATTGCGGCCTGGTGGTCCAGGAAGTGGATGGCGCGAACGAAGTCGAGATCGGATACCACGTGCACCGCGATCAATGGGGTCAAGGCTTGGCGACGGAAGCGGCCCGCGCCTGTCGCGACTTCGGGTTCTCTCACTTGTCCGTCGAGCGACTGATCTCGCTCATCCGTCCTGAGAACCAAGCTTCGCGCCGCGTGGCTGAAAAGAATGGCATGACGATTTGGAAGGAAGTGATCAGAGTCGGCCTCCCGCACCTGGTTTACTCGATTCGAAGAGATCAAACAGTCGAACGATAGGGCAGCCTCGCGTCAATTCACACAAAATCCACAGCTTCAAAGTACAATCCAGCTTCGATCCCGACATGCGTAAGGCAGCCTTGCTCTACAACCCCGATTCCGGCGGCAGGCGCAATCGGCGTCAGTCAGAGTTGGAATCCGTGCTCACGTTGCTTCGCGGCGCGAACGTCGAGTCTCAACTCGTTCTCACCAACTCTCGCGCCCATGCGGTGGAGAAGGCGCGGCAGGCCGTACTCGCCGGCTGTGACACCATTTTCGCCTGCGGCGGTGACGGCACCATTCACAACATTGTCCAGATGCTGGCGAACACCCGTGTCGCGCTCGCCATTCTTCCCATGGGCACGGCTAACGCGCTGGCTCACGATCTCGGCCTGCCCATGAATATCGCAGCGGCCGCGCAAGCCGCTCTGCAGGCCGCGCCGCGCCGAGTGGCGCTGGGCCACATAAAGTACGTCGATCTCGAAGGCCAACCCGGTACGCGCTTCTTCATCGTCGCCGCAGGCGCCGGAGTGGATGCTCACCTCTTTTACAAGCTCCACGCCGGCAGCAAGCAGCGCATGGGCATGGCGGCCTACTACGCCAAAGCCTGGCAGCTTTGGTTTACGCATCCCATGACCCGCTTTCGGGTTGAATTTGCTGAAACCGAATCGGACAAGCCCCGGCAAGCCGACGTTACCGAGTTGATGGCCGTGCGTATCCGCAATTTTGGTGGAGTGCTGCAGGAACTGGCTCCAGGAGCTTCTCTAGATCGCGACGATCTGCGGCTGGTCCTCTGCCGCACTGCAAGCCGTCTGGCCTATCTTCTCTATGTGACGCGCGGGTTGCTGCGCCGCAATTGGAGAGTTCCTGGTGTCGAACTGGCGTACAGCGGGCGAGTTTCGTGCCAATACATGCATGAATCAGGTTCCATCGGCGGTATGACGCCGAGGCAGCCGAAGGTTTATGTTGAGGCGGACGGCGAACTGGTCGGCACGCTGCCTGCGGAAATCACCATGGCACCGGATGCTCTGACGCTCCTGTCACCTTCCCGCTAAGCCGCTCACGTAGAGACAGCCGCCTCGGCTGTCAGCCAAGCGAAGCGAGGCAATCGCCCTCAGCCGCAAATTAGGAATGGTTCATCGCTCGCATCGAGTTCTGCAACTTTGCACGAACGCAAGCGTCCGAGTAATTTTCGCAAGCATTGGCAATTACCTCAACACCCAAATAGAATCCTTAGACCTTGGAACCCGTCACCCATTTCCTGACCGGCGCCTGCATGGGGCGCGCCGGCCTCAATCGCAAGACCGCGCTGGCCACGCTCACGCTGACCCTCGCCGCCGAAGCTCCCGACCTTGACATCCTCGGCCGCTTCCGCGGTCCAGCCTTCGGCTTCGCCCATCATCGCGGCTTCACCCATTCCTTCCTCGGAATCGTGCTCATGGCCGCGGTAGTCGTCGGCTTCGTGTACCTGATCTGGCGACTCCGCGGCCGCAAACTTAAAAATCCCAACCTGCCCCCACGCTGGGGATTGCTCTTCCTCTATGCCTGCCTCGCCGGTCTCAGCCACATCCTGCTCGACTTCACCAATAACTACGGCGTCCGCCCCTTCTGGCCATTCTCCGAAAAGTGGTACTCCTGGGACATCGTCTTCATCTTCGAGCCGGTCATGTTCACCTGTCTGCTGCTCGGATTGATCGTCCCCTCCCTCTTCGCGCTGATCGACAAGGAAATCGGCGCGCGCCAGCGCGGTCCACGAGGCCGCATCGCCGCGACACTCGCTCTAATCGCCGTCGTGCTCCTGTGGACCCTGCGCGACTACGAACATCGCCGCGCCGTTAACGCGCTCGAAGCCCGCACCTACCAGGGCGCCGATCCTGCCCGCGTTTCCGCCTATCCCTCTCTCGCGGACCCATTCCGCTGGTATGGCGTAGTCGAGACTTCAAACTTCTTCGTTCTCGCCCCCGTCGATTCTCTACGTCCCGAAGTCGATCCCGGGACTACTGCGGACGACAAGCTCAATATCCGCTACAAGCCGGAAGAGACGCCCATCACCCTGGCCGCCAAGCGCTCCTATCTCGGACGCGTCTACCTCGACTGGGCCCAGTATCCCATCACGCAAACCGAAACCCTGCAACCTCCGGAATACGGCTACATCGTGAACTTCCAGGACCTCCGCTTCGTGCAGTTGCCCGGCCTGTTCACCCGTCTGCGCGGCGCCCGCAACGAAGACTCCAGACCCCTCGGCGCCGGTGTCGAACTCGATCGCAACCTCCACGTCGTCGGCGATGTCTACGGCTCCGGCGCCAACCGTGTCACATTCCCCGAGCCCTAGCCACGCGACATCGCTCCCGTCGACAGCCGCCTCGGCTGTCCCACCAAAGCCCAGGGCATCTGTCGGAGAACGCTTGACGGCCCCGCACTCTACCACCGACAATAAGTTCTGCGTCACTGAGGTGCTCATGCTGCCCTATCTATTCGTCCTGTTAGCGATTGCCGTCCGCTTCTTGCCGTTCGCCGGTCCGCTGAATGTCCTGCCTCATGCCTGGCATTTCACGCCGGTCGCGGCATCCCTGCTGTTTTTCGGGGCCCGTGGCTCGCGACGTCAGATGTGGATCCCTCTAGTGCTGTTCTGTGCGGCTGACGTGATCCTCACCAAGTTCATCTACTCCTACACCCTGTCCTGGGATCAGCTCGTCACCTGGGCCTGGTACGCTGCAATCTTGTGGCTGGGGACCAATCTGCGCGAAAAGTCCGGCCCCGTCCGCGTGGTAGGCGCAGCGCTCGCCAGTTCAGTCTCGTTCTTCCTGATCAGCAATTTCGCGGTCTGGGCGGCCTGGTCGCAGATGTATCCCCGATCAATCAACGGTTTGATGATGTCTTACGCCGCTGGCATTCCATTTTTCCGCGGCACCGTGGAGAGCGATCTGTTTTTCTCCATCGCAATGTTTGGCACGCCTGTCCTCCTGCACGCCCTCTCCGGCTGGTTCCACAGGTCCGCCGGTGACCACATCGCCCCCGCTTAACTTGGTATATGAACCCGCGTAGTGCGTGGGACCATGAAGAAGCGAATCCGTGAGGAACCTGGATGCCCGAAGTAACGTGGAAGAGCGGCGCTTCAGCGCCGCGTAAAGCTCACGATTATCGGGGACTTTAGCCCTTGAGTTCTGATTTTCCTTGCCCGCGCCGCCGCAACAGCAGCCATACCACCACTCCCAAAACAACCACCCCCAGCACCCAATACAGATGCCGGCGGAAGACCGCGCCGATCAGTTCCACAATCTGCGGCCCGAACCACAGCGTCAGCAAAGCCAGCGTCAGAAACCGCACAAACCTTCCCGCAAAGATGGCCGCCAGAAAATCGCGGAACCGCATCTCAAACACCGCCGCACCCAGCACAAAAATTTTGAATGGCATCGGCGGGGGCAGCATCCCCGGAAACATCAGCGCCCAAAATTCATGCCGCTCAAACGACCGGTGAATCTCCAGAAAGCGCTCCTCCGAGATCCGCTTGCGCAGCACCTTTTCGCCGCCCAGATACCCAATGATGTAAAGCGGAATGCTCCCCAGCGCCGAACCCAGCGACGCCATTAGCACATAAAACAGCAGCCGCCTGTGATCCTGATACACATAGACCGCTATGATCGCGTCCACCGGCATGCCCAGCAGCGCCGAATCCGCAAATGCGATGGCGAACACTCCCCAAATCCCGAGCGGTGCCAGCAGGTGCAAAATCCACGCCGTATACCGCGCCAGAATGTGTCCGATCGTTTTCAAAGGAAATTTAGTGTACGTGAAGGCGGTGGCGCGGGACAGCTCCCCATGGCTGGAGAAAGGCTTTGTAAAGCCAGGCTCGGCAGCGCCTACGAGTGTTCCGTCTTCCCATCCAGCAACCCTAGCGCATGAGGCACCAACTCCACCACGGCCTGCAGCGATTCCACTGCGCCACTCGGACTCCCCGGCACATTCAAGATCAGCGTCTTGCCCCGCACGCCGCACACGCCGCGGCTCAAAGCCGCAAATGGAGTCTTCTTCAGACCTGCGCTCCGCATGCGCTCAGCTACGCCGTCGATTAAGCGATCACAAATCGCTTCCGTCGCTTCCGGAGTAACGTCGCGCAGCGCAATCCCTGTCCCACCCGTGGTAACAATGAATTGCGCTTCCAGCGCCAGATGAACCAGCGCATTCTGAATCTGCATGGAATCGTCTTGCACGATTCGCGTAGCCACCACGCGAAAACCCGACTTGCCCAATAGCTCGGCCACCGCCGGCCCCGAAATATCCGCACGTTCCCCGCGAGAGCACGAATCGCTGACCGTAACCACAGCCGCCGTAAGCAACGAAGCACCCGTCTCAATTGTCGAGGAGGACATCTTCCTCCTCTTCCGTTCTTCCGCCGCTGGCGCTGGGGCTCGCGGCACTGCCGCCTGCACCGGCGCCGCTCGAACTCACACTGGCACTGGCGCCGCTATCCTCGACGGCCTCCGTGCCTCCATCCCGCTGCGCTTCGTCCAGCAGCCGCAAGCCCTCCATCAGCAGACCTTGGGTGTTGAGCTTCGTGGTCTCCTGATCGGTCTTGCCCTCGAAGTTCAGCTCGAAATTGCCGCCCGTCCAGCGCAGAACCTTGAAGACGGCTTCATCCCCCAGCAAAGTTCCGTAAGTAGCGTGCTTCACCTGTCCCTCAACAAAGAACACTTCGCACTTGTCGCCTTCGTTGTTCAGCTTGAGCTGGCAGCTCTTGCGGCCCATTTCGAGCGACTGCATCAGGTCAATCACATTCATCTGCGCCAGGTTTCCGCGCACCACGCCGTCGGAGGGCGCGGTCTTCGCCATCTTCTCGAGCGCAATGCGGTCCACCGTGCGCTTGATGCGGCGCGTGGCTTCCTTCAGGAAGAAAGGTTTCGCCAGGTAATCGTCGGCGGCATCCGCTGGCGAAAGGCGCTCGTCAATATCGGACCGGCTCGCCATCAATATCGCGGAAAAATTCGCCGTCGCGGGACGGCTCTTCAGCTTCTCCACCAGTTGACGCCCATCCATTCCCGGCATGCGGTAGTCGCACACGACCAGCTCCGGAGGATCGTCCACCGCCTTGAGCAATGCGTCCGCCGCATCGCCGGCGGTCACCACGCGGGCGAATGGAGCCAGCGCGTGCTGAAGCATCCCCAGCACCATGGGGTTATCGTCGACCAAAAGCAGCTTGACGTCGTTTGCCATTCGATTTCACTTCGCCCGCCGGTACTCTCCGCTCTCGCCTCCGGATTTCCGCTGCAACACAATCTCCCGAATCTCAATCCCCTTATCCAGCCCCTTCGCCATGTCATACAAAGTTAGGGCGGAAATGGTGGCGGCTACGAGCGCTTCCATCTCGACTCCGGTTGGGGCGATGGTGGTGACTTTGGTGGTGATGGCGACGCCATTCTCGCATAGGCTCATCTCCACATCAACGTGGGAGAGAGGCAGAGAGTGGCACATCGGGATTAGATCGGCGGTGCGCTTGGCGGCCATGATTCCGGCGATGCGGGCTACTTCCAGCGGATCGCCCTTGGGATTCTTGGGGAGCGCTTTCAGCACGGAAGGTTTCATGCGGACGAAGGCGCTGGCTTCGGCTTCGCGCGGGGTGGGTGATTTGGCGGAGACATCGACCATGCGGGCGCGGCCGGCTGCATCGTAGTGGGAGAGTTTTTTCGCCATGCTGCAAGCTCTATCTTACATGGGAGAGCATGGCAAAGAGCACCTCGGCGGCTAAAGCCGGCATTTGATTCTGGGCGCTTTACGCGGCGCTGAAGCGCCGCTCTTCCACGTCATGGCCCGCATCTCTTAGTTTTTTCAGCAGACTGTAAAACCGCTGTTGAGTTTGTTGGGCTTTTGCGGCGCGGCTAGAAGCCGCGCCCTTTCAAAGAATAGTTCATCGCAGCAGGACCGCGATCCACTCGCCGGCGAGGATGTGCTCGCGGTCGGGCGGGATGACGATGTAGCAATTCGCGCGTGATCGGGCTGCGATATCGCCGGAGCCCTGCCAGGGAACGAGTTCTACTTGCGAGTCCTCATAGGCGCCGGAGAGAATTGCGGGGAGGAAGCGCTTCAGTCCAGCCTTAATGCGGATCTCGGATTTCAGACGGGCATGGAGGAATGAGAGTTGGCGCGGAGACATTCCGGCGAGGGCCTCGATCATGGGGCGGGCGAATAGTTCGAAGGTGACCATGGTGGAGACTGGATTGCCGGGGAGGCCGAAGAAATATTTGTGCTGTGCCGGGGCTAAAGTTCCTTCTCGGGCAGGAGTGCCCGAGCCACACGAGCTGACTCGGCCGAATACTACGGGGCGGCCGGGTTGGATTTTTGCTCCGGTGAAGAAGAATTCGGCTTGCATTTCGGCAAGGACCTGCTCGACTAGATCGTAGCGGCCCATGGAGACGCCGCCGGTCATCAGCAGCAGGTCTGATTGCAAACCTTGCTCTATCAATTGGCGGAGGAGGCGGGGCTCGTCCGGGGCAATCGGCAGAAGAACGGGGTCACCTCCAGCTTGCTGGATCTGCGCGGCGAGCGAATAGCTGTTGGAGTTGCGAATTTGCGTGGGGCCGGGCGCGGCGTCGAGCTCGACGATTTCATCGCCGGTGGTAAGTACGGCGACGCGGGGGCGAGCAAAGATTTGCAGGCGCGATTTACCCACCGAGGCGGCGAGCGCGATGGCGGCCTCGTTGAGGCGAGTACCGCAATCAATCAAGAGGCTGCCGCGTTTGGCTTCGGCCCCTTGATAGACAATGTTTTCGCCCGAGGCGATACCCTTGGTTATTTCGACGGAATCGCCTTGCGGCGACGTGTATTCCACCATCACGACGGAGTCCGCGCCTTGAGGCACCGGAGCGCCCGTCATGATCGAGAATGCTTCGCCCGGCTTCAGCGCGGATGGAATTTGCAGCGGACCCGCTTTGATTTCTCCCAGCACGGTGAGCCTGGCCGGCAATTTTGCCAGATCGGCGGCGCGCACGGCGTAGCCGTCGCGGGTGGAGCGGGGAAAGGGAGGGATATCGCGATCGGCGGCGACGGGCTCGGCGAGGATTCGTCCGGCGGCGTGGAGGAGGTCTGCCGTTTCTTTCGCGCCTGGGGCCAGGTGGGAAGCGTGGTCTTCGACGAGGTGGCGGGCGGCTCCGAAGCTCAGAACCAAGGATGGAGTGGGTGGTTCGGACATATAGAGATGATAGTGGAAGGAGTCCCACTTCTCGCGCAAAGAACGCGCGAAAAATGGGGCGTGCGGCCGCTTCGATCTTGGAGCTTTACGCGACGCTGAAGCGCCGCTCTTCCACATTACGGTCTTGCGACGCGGCTGGAAGCCGCGCCCTTTCAAGACTGCTATCGGGCCAATTCCTGGCCTAACATGGTGGGATTGCTGGCGAAGGAGATACCGGTTTCGAGGTCGACAGTGCGGGCGCGGACTAGCTGGGCGATTTCGCCGTCGAAGTGTTGCATGCCATCGGTTGCGCCGGCTTTTATGGCGTCGAGCAAGGTCTTGCCTTCGCGTTCGCCTTTTTCGATGCACTCCCGGGTGCGGGTATTGGCTTTCAGGATTTCGGCGACCGGGACGCGGCCGCTGCGGTCGGTCTTGGGCAGGAGACGCTGGCAGATGATGTAGCGAAATGATTTGGCGAAGCGTTCGCGCACGCTTTGCTGTTCGTTCGCTGCGAAGGAGCTGACGATGCGCTCGACGGTTTTGGGGGCGTCCATGGTGTTGAGGCTGGAAAGAACCAGGTGTCCGGTTTCGGCGGCTTCGAGGACGATCTCGATGGTCTCGCGGTCACGCATTTCGCCGACCAGAATAACTTTGGGCGCCTGACGCAGCGCGGATCGCAGGGCGTGAGCGAAGCTCGGCGTATCGCTATGCAGTTCGCGCTGATGGATGGTGGAGCATTTGTGGCTGTGTAAGAACTCGATGGGATCTTCAATGGTGATGATGTGATAGTACTTTTCGCGATTGATGCAGTCGAGGAGCACGGCGAGAGTGGAGGACTTGCCCGATCCGGCGGGGCCGGTGACGAGGACGATGCCGTCGCGGAGCTTGGCAACATCGGCGAGGTGAGCGGGCAAACGGAGCGATTCGAAATCAGGGATGGAAGTGGAGATGACGCGCATGACGACGGCGCAACTGCCGCGCTGGATGAAGATGTTGACGCGAAAGCGCGCGACGCCGGCCAGGCCGTAGGAAATGTCACACGATCCGGCTTCGCGAAGAGTCGCGACCGCCTGTTTGTTGTCGCCAATGAGATCGGCGGCGATGTGGCGGGTGTCGTCGGCGGTAAGGCTTGGCAGTCCCGGTACCTGCACCGGGATAAGCTGGCCGTAGACCTGAACCTGGGGCGGACGTCCGGGAGAAAAAATCAGATCGCTGATTTTCTCCGCGGCGCGCAGCATGGCGGTGAGCAAGGCGGGCGTAGCCACTTTGCCGCTGCCAGAATAACCTTCCAGAGACACTGAGATTGCCGAGATGCCGGGCGCTGCCATTCAATCCTCGATTAGGGAATTGCACGCACCCCAGAAGGGAGGGCGGACCAGCCGAAGCTGGCCTGTTACCTATACTTTACAGGGCTGGCGGACGAAGCGTAGGGACAGTAAGTACATAGTCCTTAGTAATGTCGAAGTGGCGGCGAATGGAAAAAGGGCGGCTGGTAGCCGCCCTTGTGCTCACGAATTGCGGTGTTTGGGTAAGCGATCTAATTGGACTTCTTGGGCGGCGCCTTCTTCTTGCCGAAGCCGGTTTCCACCGGAGCGCCGATGCTGGCCAGCATGGCTTTGGCTTCCTCGGAGTGTCCACCGGTGGGCACCAGTTCCAGGTATTTCTGGAAGGCTTCGGCGGTGCCCGGGGCAGCGACCATCTTGTCACCCTGGAGGGTCGCCTTACCTAGAAGGTTGACCCCTTTCTGGTAGTAGGCTTCAGCCCGGGTGGGATCGGCGGCGATGCATTTATCGAAGGCATCGATGGCCTTATCGGCCTGGCCGGCATTGGTGAGAACCGCTCCCATGTTGAAGTAGTACTGCGCGGCCGCGGTGGGATCGGCTGCGATGGCCTGCTGATAGGTCTTTATCGCGTCGTCGGTCTTGCCGGCTTTGCTGTAGGCCTCGGCGAGATTGTTGTAATAGGCTGCGAGACTCTTGTTGGCGTTCGGGTCTTTGTCATTGGTGGCGGCCTGCTTGAGTTGCACGGCTTTCTGATAGGCGTCGACGGCGGAGTCGAGACGCTTTTGCTTTTCGGCGGGATCGGTTTGTTTGGTCGCCGACATGCGATAGGCGTCGCCCAGCTTGAACCAGATGAGATCGCGAGTGGCGTCGATCTCATTGGCCGCAGTCAGGTTGGTAATCGCGGTCTCGTAGTCGCCGGCATCGGACGCAACCTTGGCCGCAGCCAGCTTTTCGTTCAGCGATTTGACTGTGTTGTTTTCCTTCTTGGCTTTCTCCGCGGCTTCCTGCTGAGCCTTGAGCTGTTCTGGAGTTAAACCCGCGCCCTTGGCAGCTTCTGCGGTCTGCTTCTTCATGTCGAAGTCGAGCGTATTTTCGTCCAGAGTGACCTGAAATTTGTTGAAGTGGAAGATTTCCTTGTTGGCTTTGACGTCGTCAGCGTTTTTGTAAAGGGTGACGATGTAGCTGCCCGCCCCGATGCCCAGCGAGAAATACTCGCCCTTTTTGTTGGTCTTGAGCGTATATTTCTGGCCATTGTCTTGGTTGGCGTAGACCACGATTCCGTCGACAATGGGATTACCCTGGGCGTCTTTGCACACGCCCTTTACGGTTCCTGAAGCACCCTGCGCAAAGACTGGAAGCGCCCACAGTCCAAGCATTAAGATAACGAAAGCAAACATTGCTAAAGGCTTCTTCATCTTCATCATTGCCTCCCGGCACAAAACCGAATTGTTTGAATGCTGACTGCCGATCGTTGATTAAAACCAGCACGTGGATCGTGCATTTTTTTCATTCAACAATCAGGGTCCAAAATCCGCAGGGTCCAAAACCTGATCCGTCGCAGCATATGGGATCGGATCCCTGGCACCGGCAGCGGCGAACGCGCGCAACCGCAACCGGCAACTATCACACACACCGCAGGCTCGATCCTCCCGGCTATAGCATGACCAAGTTAAATCGAATGGCGCGTTGAGTTCAAGGCCAAGGCGGATAATTTCCGCCTTGCGCATGGCAATGAGGGGTGTGGCGATTTCGATGTTTCCTTCTTTCGTCCCGGCTTTTATTACCTGGTTGAACGCTTCATAATACGCCGGACGGCAATCGGGATAGCCCGAACTGTCTTGCTCCACGGCGCCGATGTAAATTTTCGAGGCACCGAGGACCTCAGCCCAGCTTACGGCAGCGGCCAGGAAATGGGCGTTGCGAAAGGGCACGTAGGTGACGGGGATGTCGTGGCTGGCTAGCGGAGCGATGGGTACGGCAATGCTTTCGTCGGTGAGGGCGGAGCCTCCGATGGCTGGGAGGGCCTGGTTGCGGACGACGAGTTTGTCTTGAATGTTGAGGCGCTGACAAATTGCCAGGAAGGATTGCAGTTCGCGTTGTTCGGTGCGCTGACCGTAACTGACGTGCAAGGCTGCGGTGGGGTAGTCGCGGGCGGCAAGCGCCGCGCACACGCAGGAATCCATCCCTCCGCTGAGTAATACGACTGCACGGCAGTTTGTTGGGAGAGTCATCTTGTTGCGTCAATTGCCAACTGCTAATTTTTTATTGTTGATTGAGCGGCGCGGGACCGTGGGGTTTTAAATCAGCAATCCACAATCAGCAATCAACGATTCCTCAAACACCCTTCACCGCGGGATCCCAGATGAACTTGTGCAATTGCAATCCCAGGCGCGCAGGAACATCATCTGCGAGCATCCACTCCGCTAGTTCCTGTGGATCGAGCAAGCAGTGGGAACTATCCCGCGCTCCGGTTGCATCTTTGCGGAAGGCGGGCGAGAACAGGACCGCATTCACGCGCTCCGCCAAGCGATGCCGATGGGTGAAATCGCGGGCAAATTCATAATCCGCGCGGCTGCTCAGCACGAACTTGATCTCATCGCCGGGGTTCAGGATTTCCAGATTCTCGAGGTAAAATGTATCGGCTTCGCCGGAATCCGGACACTTCACGTCCACGATCTTGATGACTCCTGCGGGCACCTGTGCCAGTGGCCGCTCTCCGCTGGTCTCGAGCAGCACTCGATATCCACCTTCCTGCAGTTGCACCATCAGCGGCACGAGTTCACGCTCCTGCAGCATGGGCTCGCCGCCGGTGATTTCCACTAACCCGCCGTTGGGGCTGAGACGATTCACTTCATTCCACACTTCTTCGGAAGTCATCTTCCGGCCGCCCTGGAAGGTATACTCGCTGTCGCACCAGGAGCAGCGCAGATTACAACCAGTCAGGCGCACGAATACACAGGGCAGGCCCGCGTGGGTCGATTCACCTTGCAGCGATTTGTAGATTTCGGTTACCTGCATTTGTGAGTGGCGCCGGCAGCTTGCCCTGAGCGAAGTCGAAAGGTCTCGCCGGCCCGGTCGCGGGCGGGACGCCCGCTCGACAGCCGCGGGACGGCGGCGCTACGACTCCGTGTAAGTAGCCGTCGTCGTGTCCGTCTCGTACACGGTTACGTTTTTTACCCGTACGCGGCCATTGGTCACGCTTTTCAATCGCGTGTTCGATTCGTCATAAAAATACTTGGCCAGATTCTCGGCCGACGGGTTGATCACGGTGAACGGCTCAATTTCGTTGATCATCTGGTGATCGAGCCGTTCGATGACGTATTTCATCACCTCGCGCAGGTCTTTGAAATCGAGTAGAAGTCCAGCCTTGTCCAATTCGGCGCCGGCCAGGGTCACGCGGATTTTATAGTTATGCCCGTGCGGATTCTCGCACTTGCCTTTGTAGTTGCGCAGGTAATGGCCTGCGGCAAAGGTATCGTCAACCGTCACTTCGAACATGCATCCCTCAGCGGCTCCGCGTGACTACAGGCGGGCCGCGTTTAGTCGCGAAACATCTTATTATACGGCTCAGCGCAGCCATTCCGCTTGACTGCCTCCCACTCCGAAATGTAGCTTGCATATTCGGCTTTATCCGCAAAGGGAGCACACATGCAGCGTCGCAACTTGCCAGTTTTGGTTCTCGTCACCCTGATGTTCACCGCCAGTATTGCCGCCCAGAGCAAGCCAGAGACGCCGGAGTACGACGTGAAAGAACACTACACCAAGTACGAATACCGAATCCCGATGCGCGACGGCGTGCATCTTTTTACTTCGGTGTACGTGCCCAAGGACACCTCCCGCGCTTACCCGTTCCTGATCAACCGAACGCCTTACAGTGTGGGTCCGTATGGAGTGGATCTGTACCGCACGCGGCTCGGACCATCGCCCGACTTCGACAAGGCGGGATACATCTTCGTCAATCAGGATGTGCGCGGGCGCTACATGTCGGAGGGGACGTTCGTCGAGATGCATCCGCATATTGACAACAAGAAATCCAAGCAGGATGTGGACGACAGCAGCGATCTCTACGACACCATCGACTGGCTGCTCAAGAATGTGCCCAACAACAACGGAAACGCCGGGATTTGGGGCATTTCTTATCCCGGGTTTTTTACCTCAGCCAGCATCATCGACTCGCATCCAGCACTTAAGGCGGCTTCGCCGCAGGCTCCCATGACGGATCTTTTCATGGGCGACGATGCCTACCATGGCGGGGCGTTCATGCTGGACGCCAACTTCGGCTTCTATGCTTTCTTTAAGCCGCAGGAGAATCCGCAGTTGCCGCCGAAGACCCCTGTGCCGTTTGATTTCGGCACCAAAGATGGCTATGAGTTTTATCTGAATGTGGGCCCGATTGGGAATCTTTCAAAATATCTTGAAGGCAAGAGTGCGCTGTTTGACGACCAGATGCACCACGATACCTACGACGATTATTGGAAGGCGCGTAACCTGGCGCCGCACATGAAAAACATTCACTGCGCGGTACTCACGGTTGGAGGATGGTTCGACGCCGAAGATCTGCAAGGTCCCTTTAGCACCTTTCACGCCATCGACAAGAACAACTCGGGGATATTTAATGCGCTGGTGGTTGGTCCCTGGGTTCACGGCGGGTGGGCGCGGTACGACGGCGATCACCTGGGACGGGTGGAGTTCGCCGCGAACACCGGCGACTACTATCGGAAGAACATTCTGTTTCCATTTTTCGAGCAGTATCTCAAAGGCGGCGGCGACGCGAAACTCCCGAAAGCGTACGTCTTCGAGACCGGCACGAATGTGTGGAGAAGGTATTCGGCGTGGCCCCCGAAAGAGACTGAGTCAAAGACTCTCTACTTCCGCGCCGGTGGCGGACTTTCGTTCGATCCGCCGGTTGCCGATTCGCCCGCTTTCGATGAATACGTGAGCGACCCGGCCAAGCCCGTGCCTTTCGTGAACTATGTTTCAGTGAGCGTGCCGCAGGAATACATGCTGTCCGATCAGCGATTCGCCGCCAGCAGGACGGATGTTCTGACGTATGAGACGCCGGTGCTGCAGGAAGATGTTACGGTTGCGGGGCCTATTTCGCCACGCCTTTTTGTTTCGACCAGCGGAACGGATTCTGATTGGGATGTAAAGTTGATCGACGTTTATCCCCCCGATTATCCCGACAGCAAGTTCGATACGCCCAAGCCCGAAGACAAAGACAAACCCCGGACTGATGTGCCTCCGCCCTCGTTCACCATGGCTGGATACGAGCAACTGGTGCGTGGCGAGCCTTTTCGTGGGAAGTTTCGCCACAGCTTCGAAAAGCCTGAGCCTTTCACTCCCGGCAAGGTGGAGGAGATCGACTTCCACATGCAGGACGTTAACCATACCTTCCGCCGCGGCCATCGCATCATGGTGCAGATCCAGAGTTCATGGTTCCCGCTGACCGACCGCAATCCGCAGACCTTCGTTAACATTCCCGACGCGAAGCCCTCGGACTTCGTGAAGGCGACCGAACGCTTGTATCACTCGAAGGGCGAGGCTTCAGGGATTGTGGTGGGCGTGATGGCAAGTCCAGGGATGGCGGAAGAACAAAAATAGCAGAATTGCACTCGCAGGAAAGTCCGGAGCAGCTATACGCTGCGGCCGCAGGCCGCACCTAAGTTCGGCATTTCGCCCGCAGGCTGCGTTACAATCGGAGCATTCGCCTCACCACACTGGGTTCGACCCGCGCCTGCGGGATCACGGCGAGGCAGTAAGGACAGGTGCTAATGAACGTCCTGTTGCTTTCCATGCCCGATTCCTTCGAGCACATGCCCCCAGTCGGTATCCGCATGCCCAATGGTGCGCTCACGTCACTAGCGGGAAACATCGATCCCCATCACCGCGTGGCCGTGGCCGACTTGATCCTGGTCCACCGCCGGGTTCGTGAAACTGTGACCAAGCTCGTCCGCGAGCTCGACCCGGAGGTCGTCGGACTTTCCATCATGACGTTTCAGCGCCGCACTGCCGGGCGGATTATTGACCTGGTGCGCGGGCTCCGGCCGGGAGTGAAGATCGTGGTGGGAGGGTACGATCCTAGCCTTGCGCCTGAGGCTTATGAGGACATGGGCGTCGACTATCTGGTGCGCAGTGAGGGAGAAGTCACCTTCCGCGAATTGTTGCGGGCAATCGAGCAGGGCTCCGGGGTCGAGCGGATTGGCGGACTGTCGTACAGGAATGGAGAGAGCTGGGTGCACAATCCCGCGCGGCCGCCGCACCGGCTGGAAGACAGCGAGATTCGCCAGCCGAACCGCGATGCGCGCGTGCTGAAGGGATACACGCTGCTGGGCCGGCAGGTAGATGTGATCGAAACTTCGCGCGGCTGCACTTATGATTGCAGTTTTTGTTCGATCATCGAGATGCGCGGGCGCAACTTCCATACTTACACTTTCGACCGTGTGCTGGCCGACATTCGCGACGCCCGCGATCACGGCGCGCGAACCATTTTTCTGGTGGATGACAACATTACGCTGAATGTGAAGCGCTTTGAGGCGCTATGTGAAGCCATCATTGCGGCCGGGCTGCACAAGCTCGACTATTTTGTGCAGGCCATGACTTCGGCCATTGCGAACCACGGGGAAACTCTGGCGCCGCTGATGCGGCGAGCCGGATTCCGTTACGTTTTTCTGGGCATCGAAAACATTCTGGAAGGGGACCTGGAATTTCTGCGGGCTTCCGCCAAGAACACCGAGCGTACCAATGGGCACAACACCGGAAACGCCACGCTCAAGGCCATCGATTACATTCGCCGCAACCAGATGTATGTGGTCGGCGGATTGATTGTCGGAAGTCCAGGCGACACGCGGGAATCCATTGAAGCCAACCTGGAATTCGCCCGGCGCTACGTGGATTGGCCCTACATTCAGCATCCAACGCCGTATCCGCGCACGCCCATGACCAAAGACTTCCGCGATCAAGGCTTGATCATGAGTGAACGGCTGGAGGAATACGACGGCACCACGGCCGTGATTCGCACCGAGCACCTGCCGGCCGAAGAAGTGGAATACATGCGCTGGAAGGCCGAACGCTGGATGAAGGTTCACCACGTCCCCGCGGCACTGAAGCATGATCCGGGGTTCGTACTGTTCAAGGGATGGAAGATGCTGGCCCACACCTTCCGGGGGAGCTCGATCCGCTCGGCGCTGGGACTGGAAAGCGACAAGAAAGTGTTTGAACGGTATCGGGAGATTCGGCGGGCGGAGCGGGAGTATGTCTGAAAAACTGCTGACCTAGTTTTCGACTCCGAAGAACTCCTCCACCACTCGCAGATCCGTAGTCTTCTTATAATTTGGCAAGCTCTCAATGAACACGCGGCCGTATTGCTTCTTCAGGATGCGGTTATCGAGCAGTACCAGCAGGCCGCGATCGTGGAGCGAGCGGATTAGGCGTCCGAAGCCTTGTTTCAGCGTGATTACCGCCGCCGGCACCTGATACTGAAAGAACGCATTACCGCCGTCGGCGTCAATCGCCTTCACACGTGCGGCTACGACCGGATCGCTGGGCACGGCGAACGGCAGGCGGTCGATGATCACGCAGCTTAACTGCTCGCCCTGAACGTCCACGCCCTGCCAGAACGAGGAAGTCGCAAACAGTACAGCGTTTGGAGTGAGACGAAACTCTTCGAGCAGCGCGCTTTTGGGCGCGTCGCCCTGACGGAGCATGGGGAACTCCAATTCACCGAGCAACCGCTGGTAGATATCGTTCATCTGGGCGTAGCTGGTGAAGAGGACGAACGCGCGGCCGCGAGTGATCTCGAGCAGCTTGCGAATGCGTCCCGCGGCCTGCACGGTAAACTGCGGCGTACGGGCATCGGGAAGATCTGGCGGCACGTAGAACAGAGCCTGATTTTCGTAATCGAAATGCGAAGGCAGCACCGACTCGCGCGCATGCTCTAATCCCAGGCGCTGCCGGATGTATTCGAAACCTCCACCGACGGCGAGCGTGGCCGAAGTCAGCACGGCACACTCGAGCTTTGACCACAGGCATTCGCGCAGGATCGGGCCGACGTCGATGGGCGTTGCTTGCAGGAAAACGTTCTGCCGACCTTGGAAACCTTCCCTTGCTTTCTCTGCCCCTCGGCGTCTCTGTGGTGAGTTTGTTCTTCCGCCCCGGCGCTCAATCCAAAATACCGTGTTGCGATCGTCGGACTCCATGGCGAAGCTGAGTTGCACCTGGAGTTCCTGTGCCCGCCGCACGAAGTTGAAAATTTCTTCCGGCTTCTGCGGCAGGCCTTCCAGTTCGCCGGCCAGCCGTGTCAGCGCCTGATTGAGCGCCAGAAACTCATCGCCGTTTTCTTCAAGAAACTCAGGCCGGGTTTCGAAGGCAAAGCGTCCCTCGCCCGGCGGTAGCAACGAAAAGAAAAACTGTGATCGCTCCCGCAAACTTCCCAGCGCTCCTGAGAGCGATGCGGAAAGCATACGGTTATGTTGCAACGAAGTCTCGACGTCGCGGGCGAGATCCTCCACGCGCAGGTTGCTCACGGAGATTCCGAAATAGTTCCCCGCCACATCTTCCAGTTCGTGCGCTTCATCGAAAATCACGGCTGCGGCTTCCGGCAGGATCCCTGCATCGGGCGCGCCTTCGGCCTGCAGTTTGATGGCGAGATCGGCGAAGAACAGATGATGATTGACGATAACAATGTCGCTCTCCATCCCGCGCCGGCGCATTTCCGTAACGAAGCAACGCTCCCACTCGCTGCATTTCTGCCCGATGCAGGCGTCAGAGCGGGCATCCAGCTTGTGCCAGAGCGCGCTGGTCTCGGGAAGCTCGGCCAATTCCGCGCGGTCGCCGGTTGCGGTGGTCTTTTCCCACGCGGCAATCGCGCGATACTGCTCAATCTCCTCCAAGCCGCTCAGCACCGGCTGGTCGGTGAGGTCGTAGAGCTTTTTGCGGCAGAGATAATTGTTGCGGCCCTTCATGTAACAGACGGAAAGCCTGCCGGCGCCGCGCCCTGGCTGGGCAGCCGAAGTGGCTGTCCCTCCGTGATCGCCAAACAGTGCTTGCTCCAGGAAAGGGATGTCCTTGTAGAAAAGTTGCTCCTGCAGGTTCTTCGTACCCGTCGAGATGATCACCCGCTTGCCCGAGCGGATCACCGGCATCAGGTAGGCGAGCGTCTTTCCCGTGCCCGTGCCCGCTTCCACGATCAGGTGCCGCTTTTCTTCCAGAGCCTGCTCGACGGCCTGGGCCATCTGCAACTGCCCGCGCCGGAATTCATAGGCGGGATGCGTGCGCGCGAGCACTCCGCCGGGAGCAAAAAATTGATAGAGGGTGGAATGAGAAGCGGCGTCTTTTCCGCCGGACGCGGAGCGATTTGGCGTTGCAGGAGAGACGGGTTGGGAACCTAAAGCCACGGGAGTCTCTATAATAGCTAGTTCCGGCCTTGTGCATTGGCACCGCTCGGCAGAGCGTTCATTTTGACCCAACCCACTTACAACTCGACCAGCACTCTCGCCACCACTGCAGCCGGCGTTCCTACGCTTGCCATCGTGGGCCGACCCAACGTAGGCAAGTCCACGCTGTTCAATCGCATCGTGGGCTCGCGCCGGGCAATCGTCGGCGATGAACCCGGCATCACGCGCGACCGCCTCTATGGTGACGCGGAGTGGCGTGGCCGACGCATCCGCATTATCGACACCGGCGGCATCCTGCCCGAAGACAAGGATTTCATTCCGTCGGAAATCTTTCGCCAGGCGCGGGTTGCGTTCGATGAAGCCGCCGCTATTGTCATGGTCGTCGACGGCCGCGCCGAACTTGCCGGCCCCGATCTTGAACTGGTCCGCCTGCTGCGCAAGACCGGGCGTCCGCTCTTTCTGGCAGTCAACAAGGCCGACAGCGAGAAGCAGGCCTCCATCGTTGACGAGTTTCATCGTCTGGGGATCAAGGAGATGTTTCCGATCTCCGCCGAACACGGGCGTGGGATCGACGATCTGCTGGATGCTGTCTTTGCAATCTTGCCTCCTGCTGAAGAACTAAGCACGGGGGGCGCAGAGGAATCGGAACATGACCAAGGTTCTCAGTCAGGAGATGAATCAACTCCCGAAGTTGAACCTGTCTACGAAACCAAGGTTGCCATTATCGGCCATCCCAATGTCGGCAAGTCCACGCTGTTGAATTGCTTGACTGCTTCCGACCGTGCCATCGTATCGCCCATCCCCGGCACGACCCGTGATGCGGTGGACGAGATTGTGGAGCACAACGGACGACGATTTCGCTTCATCGACACTGCCGGCATTCGCCGCAAAGGCAAGACTCACCTCATGGCAGAAAAACTTTCTGTCGTGATGGCGCGCAAGCATCTCGAAGCTGCCGACATTGCGCTACTGGTCATCGACGCCACCGAAGGCGTCAGCCAGCTTGACGCGGCCATAGCCGGTTATGCTCACGAGAGCGGACGCTCGATGATCATCGTGGTCAACAAATGGGAGCTCGTCACCAGCGGCGAGATGAAAGCCGGAAGGCCGTCGAAAGCTATGCGCATGCGGGAAGGCAAACGCCCCGGCGACCGCGGCGCTTACGAAGAGCGCCTGCGCTGGGATCTCAAGTTCCTGAACTACGCGCCCATCGTCTTCATTTCGGCCAATACCGGCAAAGGCACGGAGAGAATCTTTCCGCTGCTTGAACAGGTGGCCACCGAGCGGCGCAAGCGTATCTCCACGTCAGCCATGAATCGCTTCATCGAAACCGTGGATTTCGAACGCGCCTCCGTCCCTATGCGGTCGCGGGTAAAGATTCTCTATATGACGCAGGCGTCGGTCGCTCCGCCGACATTTGTGCTCTTCACCAACCGCGCTGTGAAGTTACACTTCTCCTACCAGCGGTTTTTGGAGAACCAGATCCGCGAGGCTTTTGGGTTTTTGGGGACGCCGATTTGGATTAAGAATCGAGCGAGGAATTAGGGCGGGCGGACCCGTTACTCCCCTTCCACCGCCCGATCCATTGTCAGCAGGCCTACGCGCTGTACGCCTGCGTGGTGCGCCACATCAATCACGTCGGCTACGTACTGGAAGTCGACGTCAGCGTCTCCGCGGACAAAGACTACTTTCTCGGCACGCTTCAAATAGATTCCCGCGAGCCGTGTTTCTAGATCTTCCCAGCGCACCTCGTCCTGATTGATCTTTACCGTTGGTGGCTGATCGTCCTTCGTCCAAACTACCTGAATGACGATTGTGCTTGGCTGGGAAATGTTCGCCGTTTGCTTTTGATCGGGTTGTGGAATCTGCGTTGTCTCTCCCTGCTCCTTGTCCATCGATACTACGACCATGAAGACGATGATCAGCGTCAGCAGCACGTCGATCAGCGGTGTGACGTTAATCTCGGGACCGCGCGCACTTCTGCCTGCCATTGAGAATGACATGGGAAGCTCCTCTGCTCCTGTTTGGCACGCGCGTGTCTGCAACATCAGACACCCGGGGCGGCGCTGGAGTTCCCTAGGGAGACGCTTACGGTCTCATCCGGCAGGCTCAGGAGCGGGCGGCAACGGGGGCGGTTGTTCCGGGGCGGAGGGCGAGGCCATCAACTCCACTGCCGGCGCCGGTGCGGGATAAAGCGCTCCGCTCAACGCAGGATAGCGCGCTGCAAAGAAATAAATCGAATAGGCGGGAAAAAAGACGATGATCGGCACCGAAATCAGCGCGATCATATATAGAAAAACTGCCAGCAGAATGATTCCTACCACAACTGCCAGGGTAATCGTATAGGCGTTCCAAGTCAGACCGGCGCTCTTTCCCGTCAGGATGGCGAGGATACTCAATCCAACCGTTGGTATGGCAATGAACAAGCCCAAAATCAGCGTTGCTATTCCAACCACGATCCCTGCGCCAATGGCCATCACGATCTTCATTCCGATGTAGCCGGCAAATCCGCCCTGCTCGGCCTTGATCATCGGCCACAGCCGCCGCCAGCCCTCGATGACGCCAATTTCCTCGAGCGCCATTTGCGGCACCACAAAATCTTTTGTCAATACGAAGATCACCGCTAACGCCACAAATAAAATTAGCAGTACTAAGAAAAGGACAATTCCTCCTAGGACCAGGGGAAGCACATGCTCCTTCGGTTCCTTGAGCCATCCCGCGGCAAAGGCAAAGGCCAAAGGTATTCCAACAAGAACAACAAGGATCGCCAGCGTAACCAGCAAATAAGCCAGCTTCCACAGGAAGTAACGCCATCCCGGGCCCTGTCTGCGGCTCCAGCCTTGGCGAATGTGGCACTCTTTCACCAGTACGCTGTCGAAAAGCACAAATCGCATCACGCTGCTGATGTACATCAGGATGATTCCGAACACTAGCCCGGCAATCACCAGCACCGCGACAAGGCCGACTAAAAGGGCGGGATCGATGCCTGCCCACGACGGGCCCGTTAAGTGACGCGACGCGCCTGGCTGGTGGGGGAAGTTGAAGCCGGAGCCGTGGAATCCGCCGCCAGAGCCAAGTTCCCCAGCCAGGAGTCCAACCACCGCGAGCTTGGTCCATTGCCAGAAGCGGAAGGGCTGGAAGAGTTGTTGCCGGGTGTGTTGGAAGGCGAGAGGAATCGCGTCTACGGCGGAAATTGGCACAGGGCACCTCGGGCTGCAAAATGACTCAGCAGCAAGGTACTGCGAACGGCGCTGCCGATCAAACTAATTCGGAGAGCAAGAAAAATCAGAACTAAGAGTGCCGAGGTTAAAGGCAACGAAGGTAAGAAGCCATGAAGCTTTTACCTCTGGCATTCTGACCTCTAACTTCTGATTTATTCGTAGCGCAGCGCCTCTACCGGATCCAGTTTCGACGCCCGGAAAGCCGGAACCAGTCCGCTGATCACGCCCACCACCAGCAACACGGCGCTGGAGAGCACGACCGTCATCATGGAAATCCGCAGGTGAATATCGCCCTGTCCGGAGTCGTCTTCAAAGAGCGGCCCCATCATGGGCAGCGTGCCCACGGCCCAGGCGATCAGGTAGGAAAGCAGCACTCCAATTGCGCCGCCCAGGATCATGATCAACAAAGTTTCCGCCAGAAACTGCAACTTGATGTGCCGCTTACGCGCTCCCAGAGCCCGCCGCAGACCGATCTCGCGGATCCGTTCGTCCACCGAGACCAGCATGATATTCATCACGCCGACGCCGCCGATCCCCAAGGTCAGGGTTCCAACAAAGGCCAGCAGCACCTGCAGACCAATTGTTAGCGCGTCAATGACCGGGCGGAATTCATCCCTGCCGAACATCTGAAAGGCTTTTGGATCGGTCGGCGAGAAATTCTGCCGCGTGGCCACCGCGGCCAACACCTGCGCCATGGCCTTCTTTTCAAATTGCGGCGCGATCGGCTCAAACACCATCACGGCTGCATAACGCGTGTTCCACAAATCTCCGGCCGTGGAGTAAGGGATCCACGCCGATTCATCGTCGCTGCTGAAATAATTACTAAGCTGAATCTTGCGTGCCATTACGCCGATCACGGTGAAGCGTACTCCACCTACTTCCACGGTCTCGCCGACCGCGGGCCGCCCGCTGAAGAGTTGTTCCTTGGTGCGTCCGCCCAGGAAGATCACGCGCCGGCGCTCCAGTTCGTCCCCCGCGTCGATCCAGCGGCCCTCGGAGGGTACTTCGTTCCGCATCTCGCCATACTCGGGACAGACTCCGCGAACCGCCGCCGTTCCGACCAGGCGGTCGCCGTAAGCAATCCCCGGACGGTTTACGGTTTCGCGGCACACGTGCCGAACCAGTGGCGCCGTGGCTTTCACCATGTCGAGGTCAGCCTGTTCGATCACAACTTTCTTTCCCGCGCGCTGCCCGCCGGGCTGTTCGCTGGTTTGCTGCGGCCAGCAAATCACCACGCTTTTGCCGAACGCGTCGAAGCCATGCACCAGAACACTGCGAAAACTGCTGCCATAAGCTATCAGCAGCGTAACCGTCGCAATCCCCCAGACAATCCCCAGCATGGTGAGGAAGCTGCGGGTCAGGTTGCGCTTCAGCGCAATCCAGGCTTCGAGAATGATTTCGATCAGCATTCGTTGAAAATCTTAGGACCGGGAAAAATCTTATCCCCCGGCCTCGTACCGCAGCGCCTCGATGGGATCGATCGATGCCGCTCTCCGTGCGGGATACAGCGCCGCCGCCACGGCAATTGCGCCCAACAAGCCGGCGGCAACCAGACCGGAAGTCCAGTCTGGAATCAGCCCGGCAAAGAAGTCGGGCATGGGCAGCAAGTTCACCAGCGCGCAAAAACCGAAGGCCACGCCCAGCCCAATCGCACCGCTGAGCAAAGCAATAATCAGGGCCTCAGCAAAGAACTGCTTCAGAATCGTTCCCGCGGGCGCACCCAGCGCTTTGCGCACTCCAATTTCCCGCGTCCGCTCGCGCACCGCCACGAGCATCACGTTCATTACTCCGATGCCGCCCAGGAGCAGAGTCACAACCCCGACCGCCCCCAGAAAATACTTCATGCCATCGGTCATCTGCCGGAACGCTTTGGCCTCCTGCACGGTATCCCAGATCGGACAAGCTTCCTTGTCGTTTGGATCGTAGCGATGCATGCGTGCCAGAGCGATTCGAACTTCACGCTTGCAAGCTTCATGCTGCTCCACCGACTTCGGTGTGACAAGCAGTTGATCGAATGTAGTAGGCGTCCCCGGAGGCTTGTCGGGAAAATCGCGCCGCATGGCGGAAAACGGAATGAAGACTTTATTCACGTCCCAGCCGTCATAGCTGGAATCCTGCTTCTTGGTGGCCATCACGCCAATCACGACGAAGGGGAAATCGTTTAAATAAACGTTTTCGCCCACAGGATTGCGGCCCGGAAACAATTGCTTGGCGGCGTCCGAGCCCAGGAAGGCAACGCGGCGCGCATCGCGAATATCGTCCCAGTCATAGAAACGTCCCAGGCCCACGCCAAGGCTGCGAATGGAACTAAACTGCGGGTACGATCCAGCGACCTCTAAAGACGCGTTGTTGAAGTTGCTGTGCGTCAGAACCGTTTCCTGCTCAAGTTCGGGGATGGCATATTCGCAATCGATAGCCTCCGCCTGCACAACCGGAACATCCTGGTCTTCCCAGTGCACCAGCCGTCCCGCGTGCATTCCGCCTGCCTGCAGGCTGGTGCGGCCGTGGAAAACGATCATCACATCCTTGCCCAGGGTTTTCGACTGTTCCTCTTGCCCTTTGCGCAAACCTTCGCCGGCCGCCACCATTAGCACGATCGAAACAATTCCCCACGCAATACCGAACATGGTGAGGAAAGCCCGCAACTTGTGCGCCCACAAAGTCCGCAACACATCGGTAATGAGGTCTCGCAAAGTCATCGCGCTTCGCTAATTGGACGCGGCAGGGCAACTAAAGTAAGCCTGTTGGATATGGTCTTGCCTCTCGCTATATGGATACGTATATAGGGGGCGAATTGTTGCAGGAAAAAACTTGATCCACGAGGATAATTCAGTACTTCAGTCGATCACGTTTCAAACATATTGAGACGGGCTTCTCCATCGTAAACAGCGGCGTGCCAAAGAGATCGTGAAGTCCCTCGTCCGCCCGCTGAAAGCCATATCTTTCGTACAAACGGATCGCTGAATTGAGGAATGGCGTGGTACTGAGGAACAGGCGGTTGTACCCTTCGCCAGCAGGCCACGCTTCTACTTGTTGCAGGAGTCTCACACCGGCCCCAGATCCCCGGGCGTTTGGCACGACGGCCATACCGCGGATATAGACCGATTCGCTTTTTACGAGGGCGGCCACCGTGCCCAACACGACACCTTCGCGGAGTGCGATCCAAACTGGCCCTTCGCTCATGCGCGAGAGGACTTGCGCGGCGCCGGGAGTCGTTGCTGAGAAACCATCCTCTGTATAAAGAGGCTTAAACTCCACGAACGAATCATGCAGTACTGCCGCAATCGTCGGCGCGTCCTCCGGTCCGGCACGACGAATCTCAAGCTGCGTTGCCGATAGCATTTCTCCGCGCCCTCGTGATTCAACCTTTCGCCGCTATCGCCCCGTCCCGTTGCATCCACTCGTCAAACTGCTTCAACGCTAATTCACATTGCAGCCGGTGCCTTTCCTTGCGATCGCGGACCTTCTTCTCCAGTGCTGGCAATAGATCGAACGTAATGTTTGCTGGCTGAAAGTTCTTGGCGTCGGCATGGGTGACGTAATAAGTGAGCGACCCGAACGCCGAGGCTCGCGGCGGCGGCACGGGATCGCCTCCGCTCACCAGAGCTGCCGCGTGCAGCCCCGCCATCAGCCCCGTGGCAATCGACTCGACGTAGCCCTCCACACCGCAAATTTGTCCAGCAAACAACACACGGGGATGCGCCTTCATCTGCAGAGTATCTCGCAGCAACACCGGCCCGTTGATATACGTATTGCGATGAATCTGTCCGTAGCGCAGGAACCGCGCATTCTCCAAGCCGGGAATCATGCGTAAGACGCGCGCCTGCTCGCCGAACGTCAAATGATTCTGGAATCCAACTAAGTTATAGGAATCCGCCCGCAGGTTTTCCTGCCGCAACTGCACCACCGCATACGGCATTCGCCCGGTGCGCGGATCCTTCAGCCCCACCGGCTTCATCGGCCCAAAACGCAGCGTATCGCGTCCGCGCCGCGCAATCTCCTCAATCGGCAGGCAGCTCTCGAAATAATTCAACTTCTCCCAATCGCGCTCCTCCACCGATTGCGCTGCCAGCAATGCGTCATAAAATCGGTCATAATCTTCGCGTACCATCGGGCAATTGATGTAGTCTGCCGACCCTTTGTCATACCGAGCGGCCATATACACGCGCGACATGTCGATCGAATCGGCCTCCACAATCGGGCTGATTGAATCGTAGAAATATAGATGAGGATTGTGCGGAGTAGGCTCGTGTTGGAGAGGGCGACTCGCACGGTCAGGGTCTGATTCTTTCGACTCCTCGCTCAGCCGCGCAATCTCGGCAGCCAGCGCGTCCGAAGTCAAAGGTCCAGTGGCGATGATGGTGACGTGATCTCCTGATTCCTCAATCGAAATCACTTCTTCCCGGCGCACGGTAATCCGCGGATGGTCTGAAATCGCCTCCGTCACCCTTGTCGCAAACGTTACCCGATCCACCGCCAGCGCATGCCCCGCCGGAACCGCGCACTCGCGCGCAATCTGCAACAACCGCGAACCCGCCCGCCGCATTTCTTCCTTCAACAGCCATGGAGCCGTATTTTCGCTGTCCGACTTCAAAGAGTTCGAGCACACCAGTTCCGCAAAATCCGCTGTCTGATGTGCCGGCGTTGACCGCACCGGCCGCATCTCAAACAGCTCCACCTCCACGCCCCGCTGCGCACATTGCCACGCCGCCTCCGATCCGGCGAGGCCGGCTCCGATAATGCAAATCCGCGCTCTCATGCGGCTTTCTCCGCCAGCCGCCGCAAGGCGTCGTCCTTCAGCAAAACTGATTGCCATTGATCGCTAAACTCCGCTCCCAATGCCTTATACAGCCCAATCGCGCCCTCATTCCAATTCAATACTTCCCAGCGCATGGCGTGCCGGTTCTCACACAACGCAATTCGTGCGACCGCGGCCAGCAATGCCCTCCCGATTCCTTTTCCACGCAACTGTGCACGCACAAACACGTCCTCCAGGTAGAGTCCCGTCCCGGTCCACGTCGAATAATAGCCAAAGAACACGGCATATCCCGCAGGCTTTCCGTCCCATTCGGCAATCAGCGCACGAAACTTCGGATTCGGCCCGAACCCATCCCGCGCCAGATCCGCCTCCTCGATCACACAAAGATCCAACTTGCGCTCAAACTCCGCCAGTTCGCGGATCAATGTGCGCAACAGCGCCGCGTCAGCAACCGTCGCAATACGGATAAGCAGCATTCAGAAGGAAGGATATATCAGCGGCCGATCAGGCGTCGGCCAGCAAAGATGGTTTTACGGGCTCATCAGCGTCGGATGGCTCAGCACCGCGAGAGTCCAGCCCAAGTTGCGATTTTGAATCCGACTTTAGTGCAGAATCGGGGTTGTTTCGGCAGCGATGCACATCCAATGCCCCGCCACAAGTACCCAAGTGTCCGCAAAGCGCCCGCGCCGCAGGTACGGATTTCCATTTTCCACGCCTTTGACCCGGTAAGTCCCGACCACGATTGCAGTTTCTCCAAACATTTGCACACTCATTTCTTCCGCGACAATCTGTTGCATGTGGGTAGTGTTCGCCTTGACACGTGCCAGGTACTCCGCCTTGGTCAGCAGCTTGCCGTCGTAGTCGATATACACGAGAGAGTTGTCGAAGATTGCGGCGAGCGCCTTGACATCCCCGCGTTCCTGCGCCTGGTCCCAGGCATGCTCCAGGGCAAGAATGTTCGATCGGGCATCTGAGTCCCTGGCGCTCTGTGCCGCTGCAAACAACAGAGCCGTACAAACCAGACCCATGACAAATCCCGATGTTTTCAAGGCCTAAATCCTCAGACGGTATATCGGCAGTCCAAGTATTTTCCTGCAGTGCGTAGTTAGCCCAGAGGAAAGTTGCCGATCGCGGTGGATTCAGGATTCATCTATCATGAGTGAGGCCTACTCAATGTCTCGGAGGACTCGATGGCACGCATCAGCTTGATCGCCCCAGAATCTGCATCTCCGGAAGTGCGCGAGATTTACGACACCACGCTCCGCGGCAAGCCCGGCAACGTGCAGAAAGCCCTGGCCCATCGTCCAGAAATGCTTAAGAATTTTCTAAGCTTCTATGCCAGCGTGGGACGCTCGCTCGACCGCAAATTGTACGAACTCATCTATCTCCGCGTTTCCCTCATCAATGGATGTCGATACTGCACGCAGCACCACGTCGCGTCGTCGAAGCGCGCCGGGTTCACCGCTGACGACTATGCGGCGCTCAAGGCCGGGAACTATTCACGCTATTCTGAAAAAGAGCGGGTGGCGCTGACTTACGTCGAGAAGCTGACCCGCGCCCCGCACGAAATCGCGGAAACAGACTTTGATGAACTGAAGAAACACTTTTCCGAGCCTGAGATCGTCGACCTGCACATGCTCGCCGGACTGGCCAACCTCACCAACCGCGTCACCGACCCGTTGGGATTGGAACTGGAATTCCCGGAAGAGAAGATCTAAGCGAAGGCAGAGCTCAAAAGTAAGAATGCAGAAGTAAGAATTCATAAATGAGTCGCCGCTGGACGTTTCACTTCTGCATTCTAGCTTCTGACTTCTGCACTCGCCCTAAAGAATCTCCCGCGCATCTCCCACGCGCCGCGTTACTCGCTCACGATCCAGGTATTCTAGCAGCGGAATTGCATACTTACGGCTCACTCCCGCCAACTCTTTGAATTTCGCCACATCAATGGTGGATGACTTGGCTTTGTAGACCGCCATCTGCCTCCGCAGTTGATCGAGCGCGCTGCGATGAAAAACCAACTCGTCGGAAACCTTGATCAAGACCTTGTCGCAGCAGCAGCGTTACGATTTTCTGCGCCCGCGCTTTGTCCACCTTCAATCCGGCGATCACTTCATGCAGTGCGGGAACTTTCAACCCGGCGTTGCCGAAAGCTTGCTCGATGATCTGTTTCGATTCCGCCTCTTCATCCTTCATCACCACGCCACGCCCCGGCAGCCGCGCCAAGTCTCCAATCACTTCAAGCTTCTTGTCCCGGACCAGCATGGCCGCAGCCGCTTCGAACGCTTCTGGGACCGCGTCCACCTGCGCCCGCAACTCTTCTTTGCTGATTCCACCCACCAGAGGATTTTTCTTGTGAAATTCAGCGGCCTTGCTCACCATGTGCGACGTCAGCGCTTCCAGCGCAGGCAAATGGAGAAACAGCTCCCCGGCTCGAACTACGTCGCCCTTCCGAATGGGCTGAGCTAACCGTGTTTCGATCACACCCGGCGGCCAGCCAGTCTCAGCAGCCAATCGAGTCATCGAGATCCCGTTACGCTGCCTCCGTGCGATCCGTGCTCTCAGGATCGTCTCCGCCTCGCCGGCAGTTAGAATTTTCAGGAAGTCGGCGTGTTCCCGTATCCGCGGAATCGGCGCAGCATCCAACACAACTCCGCCCCCGATCGTCACCACCGGCGAGAATTGCCTGATGATGAACCGGTCTCCTGGCAGAAGCAGTGCCGCCTCGGGCAGCTTTAGTCGCGCAAACGCCTCTTGCCCGGGCAGTAGTTGTGCGTGCCCGACCTTTGCTTTCCTTGCCAAGACGGAATCCAGCTCCTTCGGCTCGTAGAGCACAATCTCCGCTGCGGTCTCCATCGTGTAGGAATGAAAATGCACGCGGGCGCGATCCTTCAGAGGCCGCGGCGCTGAAGACAGCAATCGCAAAAGCCCGTCCGCCCGCCGCGTGGTCTCGAACATACCCGGAGGTGCCAGGGTCATGCCTCGCGCCAAGTCTTCCGTGCTTGCTCCCGCCAGATTCAGGGCCGTCCTTTGCCCGGCAAACGCGGCCTCTGCGGCTTGTCCATGCACCTGGGCCCCGCGCACGCGCACGAGCCGGCCAGTTGGAAAAACTTCCAGTTCGTCTTCGCGGTGTATCGTCCCGGCCACCAGCGTTCCCGTCACCACGGTACCGAAACCCTTCATGGTGAAAACGCGGTCGATCGGCAGCCGGGCAATTGCGAGCGAGTTGCGTGGCTGCGCCTCGAACGTCGCTGCGACCATCGCTTGCTTCAACTCGTCGAGTCCCGCGCCCGTCAAAGCACTCACAGCGACAATAGGAGATTTCGCTGTCTCCAGAAATGTTCCACGCAGGAACTCCTCCACCTCCAGCCGCACCACATCGAGCGTCTCCGCGTCCACCGCGTCGGACTTGGTTAGCACGGTGATGCCGCGCTCCACTCCCAGAAGCTGCAGGATGTCGAAATGCTCCCGCGTCTGCGGCTTGATCCCCTCATCGGCCGCGATCACCAAGAGCACCAGATCGATTCCTCCCACGCCAGCCAGCATGTTGCGCACAAAGCGCTCGTGCCCGGGAACATCGATAAAGCCCAGCCGCAATGTCTCGCCGTTCGTCGTCCGGTCACCCCCGGCCGGCAAGTCCATGTGCGCAAATCCCAGGTCAATGGTGATGCCGCGCCGCTTCTCTTCCTTCAGTCGGTCGGCATCGATCCCGGTCAGCGCCTTTACCAGCGCCGTCTTGCCGTGGTCAATATGCCCCGCCGTTCCTACGATAATGGATTTCATCTGGATGGCATCTTACCGGAAGGAAGCCCGGCTACCGACGTTTGAGTTCCGACTTGGGATGGAGGATTCTTCGGAGACCTCCAAACCGCCCTTCCTCCAAGGGCTTCAAAATGCGACAATAGAGCTTCCCCATGACCACCTCCATGATTTCTGCCTTCCCTCCGGAGACCCTTCGGCAGCACGGCCTCACATCCGAGGAGTATGAAAAGATCAAGCAACTACTCGGACAGCGCGAGCCTACACTTACGGAGCTTGGCATCTTCAGCGTAATGTGGAGCGAGCATTGTTCCTACAAATCATCCCGCGTACATCTGAAGCGCCTGCCCACGCGCAGCAAGCGCGTGCTGCAAGGCCCGGGAGAGAACGCCGGCATCATCGACATTGGCGACGGCTGGGCCTGCGCTTTTAAGATCGAATCTCACAATCACCCGTCGTTCATCGAGCCGTTTCAGGGAGCGACTACTGGCGTGGGCGGAATTCTGCGCGATATTTTTACGATGGGCGCAAGGCCGGTAGCCGTGATGGACTCGCTAAGGTTTGGGCCGATTGAACCGGGCAAGGCACATGTGGCACCACAAGCGGAAATCCACAAGAACCACTCGATCTTCGAAGGCGTGGTCAGCGGTGTCGCCTCCTACGGCAACTGCTTTGGCGTGCCCAACCTCGGCGGCGAGACCAAATTTGAATCCTGCTATTCCGGCAACCCGCTGGTGAACGCGTTTGCTATGGGCCTGGTACGCAAAGACGAGATCTTTTACGCGCGGGCTGCCGGAGAAGGCAATCCAGTGATCTACGTCGGCGCCAAGACTGGACGCGATGGCATCCACGGCGCCACGATGGCCAGCGAGGAATTCAGCGCGGGTTCGGAGGCGAAGCGGCCCAACGTGCAGGTCGGCGATCCGTTTCTGGAGAAGTTGTTGCTGGAAGCCTGCCTTGAGGCCATGCGGACGGGAGCAATCGTCGGTATTCAGGATATGGGCGCGGCGGGACTTACCTGCTCGACCTGCGAGATGGGCGGTCGCGGCGGGGTTGGCATCGAGATCGAACTGGACCGCGTGCCGCAGCGTGAAACCGGCATGACTGCTTACGAAATCATGTTGAGCGAATCGCAAGAGCGCATGCTGCTGGTGGCGCAGAAAGGCCGCGAGCAGGAAGTCTTCCGCGTTTTTGAGAAGTGGGGACTCGATGCGGTGGAGGTCGGGAAGGTCACGACCGACAATAAGTTGCGCGTGCTTCAACACGGCGAAATCGTCGCTGAGATTCCGAATCAGGCACTTACCGACGACGCGCCGGTTTACAAACGTCCGCTGGCGCGCTGGGAGCCGCCCGTGCCGCGCGAAATGCCGGAGCACATTCAGCTCTCGCCCGCCAGCGCTCCGCAGGGGCTAAAGCCCGCATCCGTGGCGAGGTCTGGCGGCACGGCTGAAGACGTGCCCTTCCCAAACCTATCTCCCGACAGAAGCGAGGGCGACTTTACTCTAAATCTTAAGCAGCTTCTGGCCAGCCCGAACATCTGCGGCAAGCGGTGGGTGTGGCAACAATACGATCACATGGTGCAGACCAACACGGTGGAAGCGCCGGGTGCGGGCGATGCGGGTGTGGTTCGCATCAAGAATTCAAACCCGAGCGAACCGCAGCGAGGGCTGGCGATGGCGCTCGATGGCAACAGCCGCTGGTGTTATCTCGACCCGCGGCTGGGCGCGATGCATGCCGTGGTCGAGGCCGCGCGCAAGGTGGCGTGTTCGGGAGCGACTCCGGTGGGCGCGACCAATTGCCTCAACTTCGGCAATCCTGAGAAGCCCCACATCATGTGGCAGTTCTCGCAAACTATCGATGGCATCACCAAGGCCTGCGAGGAGCTTGAGATCCCCATCACAGGCGGCAACGTGAGCTTCTACAATGAAACGCTGGGCGAGGGTATTTACCCCACGCCGGTGCTGGGCGTGGTGGGGATTCTCGACGACGTGCACAAGACCGCGAAAATGCATTTTGGCTCGGCTGGACGCACAATTGTGCTATTGCGTGCGGGCGAAGCGGCCGATATCACCGATGTGAAGAGCGAGTTCGGGTCGTCGGAGTATGCAAAGGAGATTCTGGGCGCGTTGTGGGGATATCCGCCGGAACTTGATCTGGAGAAAGAAGCTGCTTTGCAGAAGGCGATCATCGAACTAATTCAGCAGGGTCTGGTGGATTCCGTGCATGACTGTTCGGATGGCGGATTGGCGGTTGCCCTGGCGGAAAAAGCATTTGCGAAGGGTGTAGGTGCGAGAGTGAACATTAGGGCGCAGGGACTTCCGGCGGAGTTTGCGCTGTTTGGTGAAGATGCGAGCCGGATTGTGCTGTCGTGCGACCGCGGGCATGTTGCGCGAATCCAACAGATAGCGCAGGAACATGGAATCGCGGCTGACTTACTGGGCGAAACGATTCCAGAACGGCTGGAGATTTCGCTCGATGGGCAGGTGGTCTTGTCCGTAGCAGTTTCGGAGTTGAGCACGGCGTATGAGAGCGCTTTGGAATCCGCATTGCGTACTGAGCCAGAGGCTGTGGTGGCGGATTGAACCACGGGTTAATTGCTAAATGCTGACTTCAGATAAGTTTCACGACGAGTGCGGTGTGGTGGCGATCTTTGCCCATCCTGAGGCGGAAAAGCTTGCTTACTTGGGGCTCCATGCTCTGCAGCATCGTGGGCAGGAGTCGGCGGGGATTGTTACATCCGACGGCCTCACCTCACGCGTGCACAAGGCGATGGGTACTGTCGCCGACATCTTCACCGAAGATGTTCTTTCGAAGATACGCGGCACGCTGGCCATCGGGCATACCCGTTACTCGACTGCAGGCGATTCGGCGCTGCTGAATGCGCAACCGATTCTGGTGCAGTCGAATAAGGGCTCGATTGCGGTAGCGCATAATGGCAATCTGGTGAATGCGGCGGAAGTTCGTGGCAGGCTGGAGCGCCAGGGATCGATTTTCCAGACGAACAGCGATACGGAAGTGATCGTCCACCTGATCGCGCTTTCGCGGGAACATACGCTGCCCGAGGCGATCGCAGACGCGTTGCGGCGAGTGGAAGGCGCGTTTTCCCTGGTGCTGATGAGTCCGGACCGAATTATCGCGGCGCGCGATCCGCGCGGCTTCCGGCCGCTGGCCATGGGGCGCATTCCGGCGCTGGAGGGGCAGAAGCGCGACACCATCGTCTTCGCCTCGGAGACCTGTGCCTTCGACTTGATCGGCGCCACCTACGAGCGAGACGTGAAACCCGGCGAGCTGATTGTGGTTGGGCCGGAAGGCATCACGTCGCATTTTTATTCGCCGCCGGCGCCGCAGTCGAGCTGCATTTTCGAGCATGTATATTTTTCGCGGCCCGACAGCATGGTATTTGGCCGCGCCGTGCAGACTAGCCGCGAAGAGTTGGGCCGACAATTGGCGCGTGAGGCGCCGGTCGAAGCCGATCTTGTGGTTCCCGTGCCGGATTCCGGCGTTACGGCTGCCGTGGGCTACGCAGCGGAGAGCGGGATTCCATTCCGCTTTGGCCTGATCCGCAATCACTACGTGGGACGCACGTTCATCGAACCGAGCCAGAGTGTGCGCGACTTCGGGGTGAAGCTGAAGCTGAATCCGGTGCGCTCGCTTCTTGAAGGCAAGCGCGTAGTCCTGATTGACGATTCGATCGTGCGCGGCACCACCAGCCGTAAAATCGTGCGCATGATCCGCAGCGCCGGAGCGAAGGAAGTTCACATGCGCATCTCGTGTCCGCCTACAATTTCTCCGTGCTACTACGGTGTGGATACGCCTTCTAAAAATCAACTGATCGGCGCCAACAAATCGGTCGACGAGATTCGCGAGTACATTCGCGCCGACTCGCTGGCGTATCTTTCGCTGGAAGGACTCAAGAAGGCTTGCGGCGAGGGAGAGAAGACATCCTATTGCTCGGCTTGCTATACGGGCAAGTATCCTACGAGCATTGTGGACGTGGAAGAGATTCTTCCAGCGGCTCTCCCACGCTAGCTACTTCCGGGCTTGCACTACACGCGGGATCGATTGCAGATCCGGTCTGATCCGAACGTCGTTCCAATTCATCAGCAGCCGCTTCACCTCTTCCGCAATTGTTCCGCTGATTTCCATTACCAGCCAGCCACCGGGACGAAGCGCGGCGTGAGCCTGCGGAATCAAACGCGCGATCACCTCGACTCCCGTGGGTCCGGCAAAGACGGCGTTGCGTGGCTCGAATTTGCGGACTTCGAGTTGGACTTGATCTTCCTCCGACTCGCCGACGTAGGGCGGGTTGGAGATGATGAAGTCGAAAGAGTTGGTCTCGAACCCTGGTTCAATTCCAAAGAGCAGGTCGGCTTCGCGGAATTGAATGCGGGATTCGAGTTGGTGACGGGCGGCATTGGCGCGCGCGACTTCGAGCGCAACGGAAGAAATGTCTATAGCGTAGATTACGGCTTGCGGCAATTCTTTGGCCAGCGCCAAGGCGATACAGCCAGAGCCGGTCCCCACATCGGCGATGTGAAGCGGGGTTGTGTGGGGCGGGCACCCCCTTCGACTCCGCTCAGGATAGGCTTGCCCGCCAGCCCTTTCCACACCTGCAAGGTCGAGCACGGTTTCGATTATGTGCTCGGTCTCGGGGCGTGGGATGAGAACAGCGGGCGAGACGATGAGATCCATGCCCCAGAATTCCTGGTGGCCGGTGATGTACTGCGTGGGAACGCCGCGGGCGCGCTCGGCGAGTGCAACATCGTATCGGGCGTGTTCGTCAGAGGTGAGTTCGTGCTCGGGATGCGCGTAGAGGTGGGCGCGGTCGCAGTTAAGGGTGAACATCAAGAGAAGCTCTGCGTTCATGCGCGGGGAAGGAGTGTGTTCCGCGGTAAGGCCAGCGATGGCCACGGTGAGGGCTTGCTTCAGTTGCACCAGACCATTTCATCACAGAGGCCCTGCGCTGCGGAGAAAAGCAAAGCCTGGCGTAGGTCTTAGCTCGGGCCTGTCCCTGTTTGCCACCGTAACTCATAGCCGATGTAAATCATCTGGCCGATGTGGTGCTGCATGTGGGCGGCGCACTGCACCACCATTTCCAAGCGGTTCCTGGCATCAGTGCCGACTCCTGAGTATTCCGTCGACCAATCCTCGGGCGATTGCGCGCGGATGGTTCTGAGAACCATATCCACCGCGTCGTCGAAGCGCTGCAGAGCATCGTCTTTCGACGGAGGGTTTGGGTCGCCGAATTCGCGGGGGCGGTCGCGGACGTAGCCGGTTTTCGCAATCTGCGCTCCGATGTAGTAGTTCAGGTTGCCGGTGAGATGTAGAACCAGGTGGCCGAAACTGTTGCCGTAGGGGAACGGCTTTTGCCAGAACTGGGCGTTGGTGAGAGGTGCGGCAAGTTCGCGGACTCTGGCGGCGTTCGCCGTGTAGCGATCGATTATGACAGACGAAACAGTTGAGTGCAGGTCGGACATGGCTATACCTTCGCCGGGATCGGCTTTGCGACGCAATAGTATAATCAGCGGGAAGCGCCGGGCGGACACCGTGAAGCCTATCTCCCTAACGTTGACCGTGATCCTTTTTCTCTGGAAGTCTCCGTGCGGACAAGCTCAAGGCGCCGTAATTCAAACTCCAACGTTCCATGTTAAGGGAACGGTCACCGATCCAAGCGGAGCCGTGATTCCAAAGGCCAACGTCGGATTCCAGAGCAGGAAACTGGACGGGGCCCTGCCCACAAACGACGCAGGCGTGTACGAAACCGAACTCCCGCTCGGCGACTACACCATGACCGTGCAGAGTCCGGGATTCAGGCCTTACCGCCGGCCACTGTTCCGAGTGACGACGTCAGCCAGTTTGACATTTGACGTCACGCTGCCGGTTGCGCCGACTTGCGATCTAGTTATTGTCCCTGCGTTCCCACAGAACAAGGCTGCAGCCGAGAAGGAATTTTGTCTACGAGAAGATTTTTTTCCAATCCCCTCCAGCGCTGGGGTACCGTTTCAACTTTACGTTCGCTACGTGAGGCATAAGGTAACAGGCGACATACATAGCTACACTTGCGAAAAAAGTCCAAACGAAGACCCCGTCTTCGTGGCGTACAACCTCTTCTCGCTGCAAGCGGATCGAGTCACCATGATGAAAAGACCCGCATGATTGAGGCGAGCGGCAACGTCATCATGGTGGACGGATCAGGTGCGTCCCAACGCTCCGACTATGTGTCTTTCAAAATTGAGGACGGGCAAGCCCTGCGGAGATGAGCGGGCCGGGCTGCGCCCGGCGGACAGCCGAGGGCGGCTGTCCCCACATGAACCTACGACTCTTTACACTGCGGCCGTGGCTTCCTGCTTCAGCTTCTCAGCTTGATAGTGGGTGGTGAGCGCTTCGATCAGGGGCTGGAGCTTGCCATCCATCACGGCCTCAAGTTGGTGGATGGTGAATCCGATGCGGTGATCGGTGAGGCGATTTTGCGGGAAGTTATAGGTGCGGATCTTCTCGCTGCGGTCGCCGGAGCCGACCATAGCTTTGCGTTCTTTGGCTAGCGCCTGCTGTTGTTTGTCCATCTCGATTTCGTAGAGGCGGGAGCGTAGCACGCGCATGCCTTTTTCGCGGTTCTTGATCTGCGATTTCTCATCCTGACAGCTCACCACCGTATTGGTGGGAATGTGCGTGATGCGGACGGCGGAATATGTCGTGTTCACCGACTGGCCGCCCGGACCGGAGGAGCAAAACGTGTCAATGCGCAGGTCCTTGGCTTCGATTTTGACATCGACATCTTCGGCTTCGGGAAGCACGGCGACCGTGACGGCTGAGGTATGGACTCGTCCCTGTTGCTCCGTAGCGGGAACGCGTTGCACGCGATGCACACCGCTCTCGTATTTGAGCCGGGAAAAGACGCGGTTGCCTTCGATGATAGCGATGACTTCTTTCAAGCCTCCTGCCGATGACTCTGACGAAGACAGCACTTCAACCTTCCAGCGCTGGGTTTCAGCGTAGCGCGTGTACATGCGGAAGATTTCGGCGGCGAAGAGCGTGGCTTCGTCTCCGCCGGTGCCGGCGCGGATTTCGAGGATGATGTTTTTCTCGTCGTTGGGATCTTTGGGCAGCAGCAGGACCTTTAGCTCTTCTTCGATGGCTGTAACGCGAGGCTCCAGCTTGTTGAGTTCTTCCTGAGCGTAGGCCCGCATCTCGAGATCTTTTTCCTCGGCAAGCATGGCTTTACTCTCGGCTATGCCGCGCGTCAGATCCTTGTATTCGCGATACTTCTCGACGATGGGTGCGATTTCGCTATGCGCCTTCGCGGTCTTCTGGTATCTCGCCGAATCATTGACGATATCCGGCGAAGCCAGAGCGCTGGTCAGCTCTTCGTAGCGGGCTTCCATCTGTTCTAGACGCTCAAACATCGGAGTCCTTCGTGGAGACATAACTTGCTACGTCTCGGTTTGCGCCGCGTCCCAAAACTGGGGATGGGCTAGACGTAAACAAGTTACGTCTCTATGGCATTGTAGATGAGAGGTGGGGAAGAGGAATATTCGCGGCGGAACCGCTAGGCAATCACTAGTTCTCCGCCGTGATCTCTCTCCAGAGCCATGGCCTGGTCGAGGGCGGTGATGGCGCATTGGGCCATCTCATCGGACGGCGGCTGCGTCGTGATGCGCTGCAGCCAGAGGCCGGGAGCAGTCATCAGGGCGAAGAGCGAGCCGCGATGTTTGGCGGCGAAACGGATGATTTCGTAGGAGACGCCGGCGATTATGGGCAACAACGCAATGCGCGAGGCGAAGCGCGCCCAGAATGTGGTAAACGGAATCAGCATGTAGAAGGCGATCGAGATCAGCATCACGGTCATCAGGAAACTGGTGCCGCAGCGGGGATGGAAAGTGGAATATTTTTGCACGGCTGCGGTTTCAAGCGGGTCCCCGTTTTCGAAGGCGAACACGGTCTTGTGCTCGGCGCCGTGATACTGGTAGACGCGGCGAATGTCGGGAAACAGCGAAACTCCCCAGATGAACAGCAGAAATAGGATCAAGCGGATCGCGCCATCGACCAGATTAAACACGATCTGGCCGCCGAGCGCGGGATTGACCTTCTTGAGTTCCGTGGCCGCCAGCAGCGGCAGGTACTTGTACATGAAGATGAAGAAGGCGAGTGAGATGATGACATTACCTGCGGCCAGCCATCCACTGATGGCGGCGGCTTTTTCGCGGCTCTCGGAGGAAGATTTCTGTGGCGGAACAGTCGAGGCGGCTGTCTCTACATGGGGAGCCGTGGTGTCCTCGCTCTGCATTACTTCTTCGATAGCGACATTGGCGGAGAAGCGCAGGGCACGGTAGCCGAGCGTCATGGCGTAGCCGAGCGTCATGACTCCGCGCACGATGGGCCAAGCCATCCACTTGTGTTTTTCCGAGGGCCGATCGAGCGGCTCACTCATAGTGACCACTTCGCCGGAGGGCTTGCGGCAGGCGATTGCCCAAGCGTGCGGAGAACGCATCATCACGCCCTCAAGCACGGCTTGGCCGCCGACCAGGGTTTCTTCGCCACTTTCAAGCGCCGGCAGAAGCTGCACGGCCACTAGGAAACGCACGAAATTTCGCAGAGAACGCACGCTTGTTAGATGCTCCAGGCGCGGGAAAGCGCCAAGCACTAGGTTACCACAGGGGATGCGGAGTTAAGACGGGCTGGCCTATGGAAAGAGTCCACTAACTAATAGAGAGGGCGGCATTTACCCCGCGAGGGTCGGCAAAGCTCGAGCTTTCATCTATTCTTTGAACGACATGCAAAAGCTTGCCGAGAGCTGCGAGGCGATCGCCGCGACCACCAAGAAGCTGCTTAAGACGGCGATCGTGGCTGACTACCTGAAGTCTCGGACCACGGGCGAGGCCGCAGTATCGGCCTTGTTTCTCTCTGGCAAAACATTTCCAGCCTGGGAAGAGACGACCTTGCAGGTGGGCGGCTCTCTTCTGTGGCGCGTGGTGGCGGAGCTTTCCGGGAAGGATGGAGCCGCGCTGACGGCGGCTTATCGCAAGCACGGTGACTTAGGTGCGGTGGCCGGGGAAGTCCTACAGGTGAGATCCGGACAAGGCTTGAGGCTCCTCGAGGTAGGCGAGGCTTTCCAGCAGATTGCAGCGGCGCGCGGGCTGGCGGCGAAGACTGCACTGGTTCGCAACCTGCTGGCACGAGCGACGCCGCTCGAAGCCAAATACATCGTGAAGATCATGACCGGCGATTTGCGGATTGGGCTGAAGGAGAGTCTGGTTGAGGAAGCGATTGCCAAAGCGTATGGGAGCAAGCCAGCGGAGGTGCAGCGGGCGAACATGCTGCTGGGAGATATTGGCGACACGTTGCGGTTGGCGGCGGAGGGCACGCTGGGTGAAGCGAAGATGCGGATGTTTCATCCTTTAGGATTCATGCTGGCCAGTCCGATCGAGTCGGCCGAAGAAGGACTGAGCTATTTCGCTGAAGCCGCCGTGGAAGACAAGTATGACGGCATTCGAGCGCAGGCGCATGTTGCGGACGGCGAGGTGAAGTTCTTTTCGCGGACGCGGGATGAGATCACGGAGTCGTTTCCGGAGTTGCCTGAAGCGCTGTCAGGATTGCCGCAAGACGCGATCTTCGATGGCGAGATCGTGGCGTGGGAATCCTCGGGGCGCGCGCGTCCATTCAGCGTTCTGCAGCAGCGCTTGGGGCGGAAGAAAGTAAGTGAACGTATGTTGCGGGAGATTCCCGTGGCTTATCTGGTCTTCGACGTTCTGTATGCGGGAGGAGAGTTGCTGATTGGTCGTCCGCTGCGCGAGCGGGCGCGAGTTCTTGGTGGGCTGCTAAGTGCGGAAAGAACAATCACTCACCACAGGGGTACAGAGACACAGAGGAAAACGAAAGATTTGCAAAGTAAGTTGAGCTTCGGGATGGAGGAGGAAACGGCCGCTGACAATATTTTCCGTGCGCCAGTGTTTCATGCCAGCTCGCCCGAGGAACTAGAAGAACTTTTCACTGCGGCACAGTCTCGAGGCAATGAGGGGCTGATGATTAAGGACCTCAACTCGGCATACACGCCGGGGAAGCGTGGGAAGTCGTGGTTGAAGATGAAGCGCGAGCTGGCCACGCTCGATGTGGTGGTGACAGCGGTCGAGTACGGTCACGGCAAGCGCGTGGGCGTGCTCAGCGATTACACGTTTGCGGTGTGGAATACGGATAAAGATCGACTGGTGAACATCGGCAAGGCGTATTCAGGACTGACCGATGTCGAGATTGCAGAGATGACGCAGTGGTTTCTGGAGCACACGATTGAAGATCAGGGCTTCCGGCGCACGGTCGAGCCGAAGATTGTTCTGGAAGTGGCTTTCAATAACATGATGCAATCCGACCGGCACGAAAGCGGCTATGCGCTGCGCTTCCCGAGGATTGTGCGGCTGAGGGCGGACAAGACGGCGGATGAGGCGGATACGATTGAGCGGGTGCGGGAGATTTACGACAGACAGGTTGGGGGCTCGTCGATCGAACGTTAACGCTGCGCCTTCATTTTCCGAGCACGAGCACGTCAGGGATGAATCTTCTCTTTCCTCTCCAGCATTCCAATAAATTTCTCAATCTTTCGAGAGCGAGTCTCCGTTTTTTTTACTGTTTGAATTCGCCAAAGAACTGCATATCGGTTCGCCCGGTCAAGAGTCGAGAAAAATGCCGCAGCCCTCGGACTCGCATCCAGCGCGGCCTGTAAGTCGCTCGGTACGGTTGCGCCACTGGGCGAGTCATATGCCGCATCCCACCGTCCAGACTTCTTGGCATTCTCGATCGCTTGCCGACCTGGAGCTTTCATCTCTCCACATGCAATCAGCGCCATGGCTTTCTCTCTATTAATTTTCGACCAGAGGCTCCGGCTGGATCGTGGAAGAAATCTCTGAAGCCAGGCCTCTTCACTTTCGGGCTTCTTCTGGCCGTCGATCCATCCGTAGCAGAGTGCAACTTCGAGTGCTTCTTTGTATGAAGGCGACCGCAAACTCGAGCCCTTCTTTGCCAGCCGGAGCCACAGGCCTGTGCTCTCGGAATGGTTTTTCTCCAACCAAGCATGCCATTCCTTTTTGGACTTGAAGAGCCGTATGGGAGAACTATTTGGTGTATGCATCCTCAAGAGAGTCTAGCGCTAGTGGCTGTGGTGGTGATGCTCTTCGCTCTCGCTCACCGGGATCACGCAGCCGTGTGCCACTTCGCATTCCTCGTTCTCGAACTGGATCGTGGTGTGATCGATGCGGAAGTGGTGGTGCAAGTGGTCCTTCACATCGCGCAGGATGCGCTCGCTTACCGAGGGCGGTATGTCGGCTATGGAGATGTGGCAGGAAAGTGCGCGAGTTTCCGAACCAATGCTCCAGACGTGAAGGTCGTGCACGTCGTTAACACCTTCGATGGAGCGGATGGCGGTCTCTACCAGTTCCAGCTTAACGCCGCGCGGCGTGCCTTCCAGCAGGATATTCAGCGTCTCACGCACGATGCCGAATCCTGACCAGAGGATCAGCGCTCCAATTCCGAATGAGAGCGCGGAGTCGATCCAATAATCTCCCGTGGCCAGAATGGCCCAGCCTCCGGCAATCACGGCGGCCGTGGAAAGCGTGTCGCCGACTTCATGCAGCAGGGCGCTGCGGATGTTGACGTCGTTTCCAGAACCCCGGCCGGAGCGGTACAGCAACAACGCGATCACTCCGTTCATCACCACGCCGGCAGCGGCCACCCACATCATCACGGAGGCCTGAACGTGCTCGGGATGCTGCAGTCGCCGGAACGCCTCGTAAAAAATGAAGAACGAAACCGCGACCAGCGATACGGCATTCACCAGTGCGGCCAGCACTCCCGCGCGATGGTAGCCATAGGTTTTGGTTGAACTGGCGGGGCGCGACTGCAAATAGACCGCAACCAGCGACAGCAGCAAAGCCAGAAAGTCGGAGAGATTGTGTCCAGCTTCGGAGAGCAAGGCCAGCGAATGGGCGCGGATGCCGGCCACCACAAGCAGCACGATGTAGGCCAGGGTTACGCCCAGCGAGATCTTGAGCACTCGCTTGGGACCACTCCCGCCATGGACGTGGACGTGCATAATATTAAGTGTACGGGCAGTAGAGGCGGGCTTCAAGCGGCGGAAAGCAGTGGTCAGTGATCAGTGGCCAGAGGACCGCGTCCGTTGCTGGCCACTGACCACTGGACACTGACCACCGATCTTCAGCGCTTGAAAATATTCTGCAGATAGCGGTCGTTATAGACCGTGGTCGAGTTCTGCACAAATTCGAGAATGCGGTACATTTTCTCCCGCGACTCGCGGCTCATCTCCTTGAATTGCACGGCCACCCCCGATCCTGGATGGATTCGGGCGACAGTGCCTTCCGCGCTCAAGGTGCCGTCATCGATGGAGAAGACCAATTTCACATTGGAGCCGGGGGACAGAATTGCGCTGGTTTCCACGTAGCAACCACCCAGGCTGATGTCGATCAGATTGCCAAAGACTGGTCCGTCGCCCGGCTGAGGATGCAGTTCGATCGTGAGCCGGCATTTCATTCGGGTGTGCAGCCGCCGGTCTTCTTGCGATGGTTGTTTTTGCTTCTCCAGATACATGCGGCGATCGGCCTGGGTGAGCAGTTGCTCCGCATCGTTGCCATCTTCCGGAGACACAGCCAGGCCCACGCTCAACGAGAGCATCTCCTCTGCGCAAACATCGAAGCCTGCCTGCTTGGCGAGAGCGCGAAGCTGTTCGGCCTTCTTAGCCGCAGCGTCGGCGGCCAATCCCGGAGCGATAACCACAAATTCGTCTCCGCCCATGCGGGCTACGTAGTCATATTCGCGGCAACTGTCTTTCAGCGCCTGGGCAAATAAACGCAAGACACGATTTCCTTCCAGATGCCCGAAGCGGTCGTTGATCTTTTTGAAACCGTTCATGTCACAGACCATCAGCGTGAGCGAGACGTTGTCGCGCTTGCAGCGGGCCAACTCGCGGTCCAGTTGCAGAAACAGCGACCGGGCATTGGGCAGACCGGTAAGGTAATCGGTGGTCGCGGAGCTCTCCGCCTGTTGATATTTCAGAGCATTTTCAATGGACAGAGCCATCTTGCCGCTTACCGCGAGCAGGATGCGCAAATGGTCGGAAGTGAACGCATCGCGGTCGGCGCGGTAGAGGGCGAGAACCCCGATCACGCCAGACACGCCTTCCAAAGGCAAGGCCAGGGCTGAGCGCAAGGTGCTGAACTTTTCGGGATCGTTCAGGTATCCAGGTTCCACCGAAGGGTTCCCGTTCACAATCGGTTTCTTGTTTCGCGCTACCCAGCCCGAGAGGCCGTCGCCAACGGGAATCCGTAAAGAGGCAAACAGGCGGTAGTTATCACCATTCACATATTCCGGGATCAACTCATCGCCACGCTGAATGTAGATAGCGATGGCGTCGTAGGGAACCATGGGCTTGAGTTTTACCGAGAAAACGGAGAGCGTCTCACTCAGGCTGAGCGAGGCCCCCAAGTCCTGGCTCAACTCAAACAAAGCCTGCGCCTCCTGCCGCGCCGCTGCAATGGAGGATAGAAAAGTTGTTTCCCGCCCCGGCGAATCGGAGACGGCCGCGTTTTCGAATCCCGCAGCTGGGGCCGGCCCGCGCGTAATTTTGATCTCCGAGGGAAGCGCCATGTTGCCATCTTCCGCCGATTTCGCCAGCGCGAGATTTTCCAGATTGCGGTAGCGCTTCCTTAGGACCTCCACTACTTTCGGATCAAACGACTTGCCCGACTCTCCGGAGATTCGCTGCATGACTTCATCCAGCGGCATAGCCCGCCGGTATTGCCGGTCGGAAGCCAGGGCATCCAGGTAATCCACAGCGGAAAGAATGCGCGCCCCAATGGGGATCTCCGTGCCTTTCAGTCCGTAGGGGTAACCAGACCCATCCCACTTTTCGTGATGCGCACGCACGATCGGCACCACGGGATACGGGAAGCGAACTCGTTCCAGAATTTCGGCTCCCACGACAGTATGAATCTTCATCTTCTCGAACTCTTCCGGAGTGAGCCGGCCCGGCTTCGAGATGATATGTTCGGGCACCGCGAGCTTGCCGATGTCGTGCAGCAGCGCGGCGGCATGCAGGGCTTCCAATTCCGCCCCCTTCATGCCCAACTCCTTGGCTACTTCGATGGCGTAGATGCGAACGCGCTGCAGGTGAGCGTGGGTGGTCTGGTCTTTGGCTTCAATGGCCAGCGCCAGGGCCTCAATGGTTCGCAAATGCAGGTTCGCGATTTCTTCCACGTGCCGTTTCTCGTCTTCCAACTTACCCAGATACAAGCGATAGGAGCGGAAGATGAGGTAAATAGCGGGTACGAACAGCAGTGAAGTTTCCCAATTGAAGGCATGGTTGAGCCAGGAAATCGCACCCGCGATTCCTGCTCCCACCAGGTAGTAAGGGAAAGACCAAAAGTAGCAGTCCACCAGAATCTTCTGCAGCGGCTTGCCTTCGCTGAATGAAATCACGACGGCAATGCACCCTGCATTGACAATGAAGTAGATCGAGGCGGTCAAGCACAAAAGCAACGGGCGACTGCCGATGAGCTCGTTGCATAAAGCGTTGTGGTAAACAAGATAGGCGAAGGCGGTCGAGAGCGCGCCCGCGCAGACGTTGAACGTCAACTGCATGGCCGTGGGCCGGCCCGGGTACAAACTCTGAGCCAGCATGGCGACTGCACCCAGAGTCAGGGCCTCGGAATAGCCCAGCTCCGCAATTCCCACCAGGATGAACAGGAAGTTCACCGAAAGCGTGCCCGTTATGCCAGGAAGAGTGACGCGCAGCCTTGACGCCAGAATCGAGATGCCCAGGTAGCAAATGAACTCCGCGATGTTCTTACTGTTCGGGTGGATGGCGGCCTGAAGCAGACAGACCATGCCCGCGGCAATCACCAAACCGACAAAGACCTGGGCCTTGGCGGGCAGTCCTCTCCACGAGTTGGTACTGGTGGACATCGTCGATACAAGTCAGTGCGCACCGCTCCTGCCGCAGGCGCGCGATAGAGCCCCTAACTGTTAAGGATAAACAGCTAACAGGTTTATTAACAGTGATTTGTAGGCCATGCTGGAAACTTAGGTAACGCTTAGAGGTAACTAATTCGCGGCAACTTTCGGGGAAAATCGCACGGAAACTTGGTTTGGATAAACTTCACGTTTATGAAGCATTGGACGAGACGAGCCTGGTTGAAACATCAAGGAGTGGCGCTCCGGCTGATGATGCGCTTGTCTTGCCGCCGACTCCCCGCTAGAATTCCTTCGCATCCAACAGGAGGCCAAAACATGGCTGCCGCTCCGCTCTCACCGTTGTCCGCACCTGTGCCTGTGCCCGAGACCGCACCTCTTTCCGAAGGCGCACGCATCATCAACACTTTCATCGCGCCCTCGAAGACTTTCACCGACCTGGGCCGCAACGCCAGTTGGTGGGGGCCGTGGCTGCTGATCTCCATCTTTGCCCTGATTTTCATCTACTCGATGGACCGGCAGATCGGCTTCGACCAGATCAGCAGGAACGAGATTGCGCATTCTCCGCGCGCCGAGCAGTTCGACAAGCTTTCACCGGATGATCAGGCAAAGCAACTTCGCTTCTCCGATGCCCTGGTTCGCTACTTGTCCTACGGAATCCCGGCGACCATCCTGATCTTTTTGGCGATCACAACCGTGGTGCTGTGGGCGACCTTCAATTTTGGCGCCGGCGCCAATGTCTCTTTTAAGACAGCGTACGCGATCATTTTCTATGCCAGCCTGCCCGGCATTATCAGTTCGATCCTGGGATCGATCTCGATGTTCGCCGGCGTCAGTCCCGAAGGCTTCAATGTAAACAATCCTGTGGCTACGAATCCAGCGTACTTCATGGATCGCATGGGCAATAAATTTCTTTACGGCATGGCATCAGGGCTGGACATTATCGTCATTTGGAGTATCGTGCTGATGGGCATCGGGTTCTCCTGTAACAGCAAGGTGAAACGCTCGACGGCGATTACGATCGTCGCCGCATGGTATGTATTCTGGAAGCTCGCTACGTCGGCGCTCGCCGCCCGGTGAGAGAGTGCGTTGTGACGCGAATCGCAACCTCTTATCGTTATCGCAATCTAACGTAATTTAAGGAGACATCGAATGAAACGCATTTTAGTTACTTGCCTATTCATTTCTGTTTTTGTTTGTGCCTGTGCCGATTCTGAACAAGCGCAGACCGCGGCCCCATCTTCCTCCGCGGCTGCAATGGCGGCTCCGCAAGCTGCCGCACCGGTGAAGGATCCTGTCACGGCCTCGCTCCGCGTGCTGCTACCGCGCTCGCGCAACAATACTCTCGGCGCCATTGGAGCCATGCCCGCCGACAAATTCAGCTATAAGCCCACTCCTGACCAGATGAGTTTTGCGCATCTCGTCGTCCACATCATTGGCTTCAACAACGCTCTCTGCGCCAAAGCAGCCGACATTGCCGAACCCAAAGTCGAGGAAGTCAAGGAAAACGATGCCAAAGACAAACTGCTAGCCGCAGCAACAGCTTCGTATGACTTTTGTGGCGAGGCGCTGGGAAAGATGGACGATTCCAAGCTGGGCGACAGCATTGAACTCTTTGGTGGACGTCAGGCTCCGCGCGCCATGGCGGACCTGATCCTGGCCAGCGGATGGGCCGACCATTACGCTGCCGCCGCCATGTATCTGCGGCTGAATGGAATTCTGCCGCCGTCGGCGCAGCCGAAGAAATAGTCTGAAAGAATTAGGAGCGGCGAACACTCCTACTTGATTTGCACCAGTTCGCCCGCCGCTGCTGGTATCGATGGCGCGGGATGCTGCGGTGCGCGCCAGCCATCGAAGATCGACACCTGGTGAACACAGGAAACGGTGCAATGCGGCGCGCAGGATTTCTCTGTAAGGTATTCGCGGCGCATGTCGTCGCGAGTATAAGTCGCCAGCGGCACTCCAGGATAACCGCGCTGCTGCGAACAATAGTGAACTAATCCGTCTTCGCAAATGTAGAGATAGCGCGCGCCGGCACGGCAGCGCCAGTCGTTGGCCAAGCCCTGTGCGATGTTGTCCTGGAAAGCGTTGATGCGGGTGAAGCTGCGCTTCTCCCACGACTTCATCTCGTCATAGATAAGGCGTTCTTCGTCGTTCAGCGGCTGCACCTGGCCGCTGCCGTCATGGATAATGCCGATAGTCGAACTGAAGCCCAATTCGACGGCGCGCTTGCCGATGGGGAGCGCATCCTGCGGATTGGAAATGCCGCCGCCCACCACGGAATTAATGTTCACGTGGAACTCGGCGTGTTGGGCGAGCCACTGCAGCTTCTTGTCGAGGACCTTCAGGCTTTTCTTCGATACTTCGTCAGGATTGACGTTGTCGATGGAGATCTGCAGCCACTCGAGACCGGCGCGATTGAGGCGTTGGATGCGCTCCGCCACCAAAAAATAGCCGTTGGTGATCAATCCGGCGATCATGCCGTTGGCGCGAATGCGGCGGATCACATCATCGAGTTCGGGATGCAGCAGCGGCTCGCCGCCGGAAATCGTGACCACCGCCGTGCCCAGCGCTCCCAGTTTGTCGATGCGGCGGAACATTTCCTCTGTAGGCACGGGCTGGGAAAAATCGTCGAATTCGTTGCAGTAGGTGCAGGCCAAGTTACAGCGGCGGACGGGAATAATGTGCGCCAGCAAGGGATGATCGGTTGAAGCGAGCGCCCGCGCCGCCATGGACGCTCCGCGCAGGTTGCGATGCAGGGCCTTGGCGCGACGACGCAGGGTTATAAAGGCTGATGGCATGATTACTGACTCTTATTACAACATGGATGCGGGATAAGTGTCAGGCTCGGCACCAGCGTTCGGCGAATTTGGCAGGGTGAACGGTGCCCACGGCACCGCGGGTTGAGTGGCCTCATTCGATTGAGTTACGTCGGGATTCGTCATCATCTTCGATAAGTTGGTGGCCGTACTTATCAAGAGCTTGCAGTGTTGCACCCGCAAATTCTTTCTGCACCAAAACATAATCCGTGTCATAGGTGGAGATGGCGAAGATGGGGATGCAGTTGTTCGACAATGGCTCGATGAAGGAGAGCAGTACTCCGGTTTGCGAGAAAGGAAACGGGCCTTCGAGCTTGAGGCAGATCCATTTGGACTCGGAATTCACATCTACGGGAATGTTATCAGCCAGGCAGACGATGGAGAGCTCGTCCGCACTGCGGGTAACTGAGTTGAAGTCGCCCTTCGTGGCCCACTCGGGAACGGGCGCGTCCGGCGCCAGACGTACGATGGCGTAAGGTCCAGGCAGCAAACGGAATTTGAGCTTCTGCCGTGCGTACATTGTGTCTTTCACTTCGATCGCAGCTCCCCCACATGTAACGTTCAGCCTTCCACTGCCTTGCGCACCGCGGCTTTGGCCAGCAGGCGCGTCGAATCTAGCACGGGAAGCGGCGAGGACTCCGACGCTACCAGCAGCGGAATTTCGGTGCACCCGAGGACGACCGCATCGCAACCCTCATCCTGAAACGAGCGGATCACTTCCACGTAATATGCCAGTGAACGCGGCAGGAACTGAGCATTGACCAGCTCATCCATGATGATCTGGTCGAAGCGTGCGCGCTGCTCGGCTCCGGGAATGCGGTGCTCGATGCCGGCGGCTTTCAGAGCTTCGCGGTAGACCGGACCTTCCATCAGATAGCGCGTGCCGAGCACAGCAAGGCGCTTGAACTGGCGGCGCTGTGCTTCTTTCGCAACTTCCCTGGCGATGTGCAGCCAGGGACGCGGCGAACGGTGCTCGACCAGATCAAAGGCCTGGTGGATGGTGTTGTCCGGACAAATGAGAAAGTCAGCGCCGGCACGAGCCAACTTTTCCGCGGAAGAGAGCATGAGTTCGGCCACACCCACCCAATCGTTCGCGCGGATACACTGCATGTATTTCGCGAGCGAGTGCGAATGCAGTGAGACTTCGGGGTGATCGTGCGGACCAAGAAGCTGCGCGCCTTCGAGCGAGATAGTGCGATAGCAGAGCGCGGCACCTTCGGTGCTGCAGGCGACGATGCCGATGTGGAGGGGCATTCAGTTCTCAGAGAAGGCTACGCTGAGCGTCGATTGGACCGCAAGAGCGCTTCTAGTCGGACAGTGGAAATTATCTTGCCGCGGCGGCGTCGAACAGATTCAGGAATTTCAGCTTCTTTTCCGCTGGCAGGAATGACGCTTCAAACGAGTTGCGGGCAAGTTCGCGCAGGTGCTCGTCGGTAAATCCGAAGGTTTGCTGGGCGAGTTGGTATTCGCGCGCCAGCGTGGTGCCGAACATTGCGGGGTCGTCGCTGTTGAGCGTGATCATCACGCCGTGGTCGAAGTAACTTTTCGCGGGATGATCGTTAAGGTTGGGACAAAGACCGGTGCGCAGGTTGCTGGTCAGGCAGATTTCAACCGGAACCTGGCGCTGTGCGAGTTCTTCCACGAGATCGGGATCGTGAAAGGCCGTGAGCCCGTGGCCGATGCGTTCGGACCGCAGGTTGAGCGCGCCCCAGATAGATTCCGGTGGGCCAGTCTCGCCGGCATGGGCGGTGAGGCGCAGGCCTTCGTCAGCAGCCCAGGCGTAGGCATCGCGGAAAAGCTCGGGCGGCGCTTTCAGCTCGTCGCCTCCAATGCCGATGGCGACGACGCGGCGGTCTTGATAGCGAGCGGCGAGTTCGAAGACTTTCTGCGCGGCCTCCGCGCCGAACTGGCGCACAGCGTCAAAAATCCAGACCAGCGAAATGCCGAAGTCGCGCGCACCGCGGGCGCGTCCGCGATCCAGCCCCTCGAATATGGCAGCGAAATCCTGCTTACGCCAGAGGCAGACACCCACCGACACATAGACCTCGGCATGGAGGACATTTTCTTCTTTCAGCCGCTGCATCAGCCGGTAGGTGATGAGTTCGTAGTCTTCGGGTATGCGCAGGTGTTCGGTGATGTTCTTGAAGGCAAGCAGGAAGCCCTGAAAATCATTGTAGAGGTAGAGCTGGTTAACCTCGGCCGGTGTGACGCGTTCGCCGTGACGCTGCCTGAGTTCGAGTAGCGTGGCCGGTTCGATTGCGCCCTCGAGGTGCAGGTGAAGCTCGGCCTTAGGCAAAAAGCGGAGGAAGCTATTCGGCGGCCGATCGAGTGCGGCAGACATCACTTCCTGATTGTAGATTCTTGGGGGAAGATTTGCGAGAAGGAGAATCACACAAAAAATGAACTACACCTTGGAACTTCCCAGCCAAGTCAGGATTTCGGCTTTGATCTGATAGCCGTACTGGCACGCCGATGCCGCCCCAAAGCCAGCGCGTGAACACTTGGCCGTGCTCAGAAACGACCAGCTTTCGGAAGGTGCCGCTTCCCCATTCGCCGACATAGCGAACATGGTTTTTTCGTACTATGCGTGCCGCTTTGCGATTCCACATCAAGCGGATTCCGTCATCATCGATCTCCAAGTCGTAGCTCGGTGTCTTGCGCCCCCACAGAAAGTCCGTAAGAACGTTCCCAAGGAAGAACACGACCCCTACAATGGCCAAAACGGTTGGGTACATCCAATGTCCCTCCGCCACCCGCGAAGCCGCAGCAAAAAGCAGAAGGAAGAAAACTGTGTAGACAAATCGGGAAAGAACCCGTTTTCCGGGCTCAACTGCGGCCCCGCAGTGATGTGGTACGTGATCATCGGAAACCTGCTCAACGGGATTATATCCCCATACGCCCGTAGATTTAGGCGGCTCGAGGTGAAACAGGGGGATCAAGCTGCCGTCGTGCGGATTCATGTTGTAGCCGGTGGTAGGGCTGACGGCTACTTCTTCGCAAACTCGCTTCGATGCCGGCTGTAGAAGATATAAATCAGCAAGCCCAGGCCAAGCCAGATTACGAAGCGCAGCCAGGTGATGACGGTGAGTCCAGTCATCAGGCCGACGCATAGGATGATCGAGATCAGCGGGAACCACGGCACAAACGGGACTCGGAAAGCGCGCTTGCGATTGGGCTGCCTGCGGCGCAGGATGATCACGCCCAGCGAAACCAGAACGAAGGCAAACAGCGTCCCGATGTTGGCCAGGTCGGCGGCATCTCCAATGTCCACGAGGCCGGCGGGAATCCCTACGGCGAAACAGGCGATCCAGGTGGAAATGTACGGCGTCTTAAATTTCGGGTGTACCACGGAGAACAGCTTCGGCAACAAGCCGTCGCGGGACATGGCGTACCAGATGCGTGCCTGCCCGTACTGAAACACGAGCAACGAAGAGATCATGCC
>Ga0182015_10000372_pt1 | contig 64322 bp, 54 predicted proteins | sample 712P3MmetaG_FD_120478 | JGI IMG/M metagenome (GOLD analysis project Ga0182015, IMG submission 120478) | Permafrost microbial communities from Stordalen Mire, Sweden - 712P3M metaG | ecosystem: Environmental > Terrestrial > Soil > Wetlands > Permafrost | place: Sweden: Stordalen | collected...
CCAGAGTTTCTGACGCCTGCCGCGAGGGCCGACAGATGATACTTGTCCACGAAGAACTTCTCCGAGAATTTCAGCAGTTTGCCAGGACTGCTCCCACAGCCAAGTCTCTGATGGAGCGCATCGACCAGGGTCTGCACGAAAAGATGACGCGCTACAACTGGGTGGGGTTTTATCTCGTGGACCCGGCAGACCCGGGCGTCCTGACCGTGGGGCCTTTCGTAGGCAGCTTTACGCCCAATGCCCGGATTCCGCTCGACACGGGGCTTTGTGGCGCCGCTGCCACCAGCGGGCAGGTCGTAGTCGTGGACGATGTCTCCCAAGATCCGCGTTACTTTGCAGGGTCGTCCATGGTGAATAGTGAAATCGTCGTCCCCGTCTTCGTGAAGAACAAGCTGGCTGGGGAACTCGATGTCGAGAGCTATTTTGCCGGCACGTTTAGTAAACCCGAACAGGAATTTGTCGAAGCCTGCGCTGGGGTGGTTGGGAAGTATTTGGGGAAAGGGTAGGTTGGCTGGAAGCGACGATTCCTGGCTAGAGTGTGCTGGCGTTATACCAGATCGCTCGTGAACACAGGCGGACAGGAGTGTCCGCCCCACACGAGGCATTCTGAATGCACCTCGCGTGAAAACAGCCGGCGGGGCGCCGGCGCTACCTTTTTGGAGCAGACTTAGTGATGCTCACGGCGGCGGAGGTAGTCAATGAACATTTGTTCTACCGGCTTGTCGTAGGCCATGAGGACGTGGCGGACGGTGTGGCCGCTGACGAAATGGCAGACTTCTTCGGCGAGGTTCTTGGCGTGGTCGCCGGCGCGTTCGAGGGATTGGGTCATGAAGATAACCTGCAGGCTGGCCTGGCGGGCGATGTTTTCGGGATTCTCGATGTGGCGGAGGAAGATCAGGTTGCGCAGGCGGTCGATCTCGGCGTCGGCGCGGAGAACATCGACAGCCTTGCCGACGTCGCGAGCCGAGAAAGCATCGCCGACATCGGTGAGCATTTTTTCGAGGATGGTGGCCATGTGGGTGAGGTCGCGGGTGTCCTCTGAATCGATGCGGCCGGAAGCGGCTTGAGCGCTGTTGGCGAAGCTGAGAAGCAGGTCGCCGATGCGCTCGAGGCTGATCATGAACTTCATGCAGGCGAGAAGTTCGCGGGCTTGGGGCGGCTCGACCTCAGTGATGACAGAGGTGACGGCGCTGTCGATTTCCATGTCGAGCCGGTCCAGTTCGCGCTCGCGCTGGTTCAGGGAATTGAGCAGGGATGTTGAGCCGGTGGCGATGCCCTCGGCGGCGGCGGCGGCGGCGTCCTTGGCCAGGCAACAGGCCTCAATGGTGCGGCGGACGATATGCGCATGTGCTGGTTCGGGGGCAAGGCTCTCGAGGCGGGCGGTGCTCATGAGGGTATCCCTCTGATGCGAACTGGAACGGCGCGAGCCGACTAGTCCTGTTTTCGCCGAATGCACGGTTAGATGGTTCACAACTAAGCATAGGTTTTATTTTTCTGACACGGGTTAAGGAGTTGTTAATTTTTCGTAATTTTTCGTGGGCGATTCGGCGGGTGCGGGCGGCGAGCGCGGGATGCCCTCGCGACAGCCGGCAGGACTCTTCGACTTCGCTCAGGACAGGCTGCCAGTGCTACGATGCGGGCAGAATGCTATTTGCCGCGATGTTGCTGGCGCTTGGCTAGCTTGCGCTGCGCCTTCAGGTTTTTCTTCATGGCTTTGCGCTGTTTCTTGGCGGCTTTCTTTTGCGCCTTCCGGTATTGCTTGGACGCCCTCTTCGCCTCTTGGCCATTTTCTCCGATACTTCTGTTTTCGCGTTGAGCATTAGCCGGAATAGACCATGCAACACTGAAGGCGATCAGCAATAGGAAGGCGGCGATCCGTTTCATAACGTCTCCGAATGAAGATGCTTACGACGATTTTAGCACCCGAACTATGGAGGGTCGACGAGGATGCGGTTACTGCGGTTTCCGGGGGCGCCGGGCTTCGCCCAGGTTTGGACAGCCGAAGGCGGCTGTCTCCACGTGGGCACGGCAACCTTAGGCAACGGGAAGGGTGAACAGAAAGGTGGAGCCGTGGGCGAGTTCGCTTTCGGCGCGGATGGAGCCGCCGTGGGCGAGCACGATGTGTTTGGCGATGGCGAGGCCGAGACCGGTGCCTCCGGACTCGCGGGAGCGGGCTTTATCCACGCGATAGAAGCGCTCGAACAGGCGTGGGAGATGCTCGGACGCGATGCCCGCGCCGAAGTCCCGAACGGAGAATTCGACGGCGTGAGGAAGCTTGCGGGCGCCGAGCACAATTCGTCCGCCGGAGGCGCCGGAGTTGGAACCGTACTTCAGAGCATTGTCAATCAGGTTGGAAAAGACCTGGTGAATGGCTTCGCGGTCGGCGAGAACCGGCGGGAGATTTTCGGAGAGTGGGTTGGGACTGGGAAAGCTCTGGCTTTGCAAATGGGGGGCCGTGGAATCCTGGATCTGCAAGTCTTGTATCTGAAGATCGATACCGTGGCTACGGGCGATCTCGCGAAAGCTCTCTTCGGCGTCGTGCAGAAGTTCCGCGGGCGGAACGGGTTCGGAGTCGAAACGAGTTTCGCCGGATTCGACGCGAGCCAGGGTCAGCAGATCTTCGGTGAGGCGGGACATGCGGTAGGAATTCTTGCGGATGATTTCCAGAAACTCACGTGTGGGAACTGTGTTTTCGGGAGTGCCGTCGAGCAAGGTTTCAGCATAGCCCTGAATCGAAGTGAGAGGAGTGCGGAGTTCGTGGGAAACGTTGGCGATGAAGTCGCGGCGGGTTTTCTCGACGCGCTCGGTTTCGGTGAGGTCGCGAAGTACGGCGACAGCGCCTCCGTCAGGCAGAGGCGCGGCGGTAACGTCGAAAGCGCGCCCGGGAACTATGGACGTGGCGCGGGCAGTTTTGACTTCGCGGCTGGTGGTGGCTTCCTTGACGGTGGCGAGGAAGTCGGGGTCGCGGATGGTTTCGACTACCGGCTGCTGCAGGCGAGTGCCTTGCGGAACCAGGCGGTCCATGGGTTGATTAGCCCATTGTACGAGGCCGTCGGCGCTCACGGCGATGACGGCGTCTTGCATGCTGTTGAGCAGGGTTTCAAGTTGGCGCTGGCTGGATTGGACGGCGGCGAAACTCTGCTCGACGCGGCGGGCAGTCTTATCGATGGCGCCGGCGACGCGGCCAATTTCGTCAGGCGAAGTTTCGAGGATGCGGGCTTGAAGATCGCCTTCGGCAATGCGGGCAGCGACGTGGACGATGCGTTCGAGGCGGCGAGCGCTCCAGTGGGCAGCGACCGCGGCCACCAGAAGGGCGAAGACGAATGCCAGGCCGGAGGCCATGGCCAGCCTGTGGCGAAGCTGCGTGGAAACGGCTTCCACATCGGAGAGCGGGTACGCGAGGCGGACGGCGCCGCCGGAGACAGGAACCGCTACATATAGAAACGGAATGCCAATGGTGGCGCTGCGGCGCTCATGGCTGCCGATTCTGCCGGAGAGAGCCGCGGCGAATTCCGGACGGGTGGCATGGTTTTCCATACTGGCGGGGTTCGACTCCGAATCGGCCAGGACTTTGCCCGTGGGATCGATGATGGTGACGCGAGCACCGGCGGATTGTCCTTCCTGAGCGGCGATATCTGCGAGGGAGTGGCCGCGGTCGTTTTCGACGCGGTGGGCGAGAAGTTGGGTCTTTTGGATAAGGTTGCGCTCAATCTCGGTGCGCAGTGAGGCTTGCCAGGCGCCGCCGACCATGACATCGAAAATCACGGCGGCAGCCAGGATGACGACCAGAAAGGCGGCCAGTAGCTTGAGGAAAATCCGGTTGATCACTTCGGATCCTCGAAGCGGTAGCCGGCGCCGCGCACCGTCCTGAGGTAGCGCGGGTTCTCCGGGTCGGCCTCGATTTTTTCTCGGATGCGGCGGACATAAACGTCGACTGAGCGCGGGGTCACGTAGGAAGTGTCACGCCAGACGGAATCGAGAAGGTGATCGCGGGAAAAGACGCGGCCGAGGTGACGGGCAAAGTAATCGAGCAGGCGAAACTCGGTGGCGGTGGTGGCAACGGCTTGTCCGCGGACGGTGAGGGTCATGGCAGAGGGGTCGATGGCGATGTCGCCGACCTTGAGCGGGCTGGGGGGAAGCGGGCGCTCGAAGCGGCGGAGTACGGCTTTGACGCGGGCCACGAGTTCGCGCGGGCTGAAAGGTTTGGCGATGTAGTCATCGGCTCCGATCTCAAGACCAAGGACGCGGTCGGCTTCGCTGCTCTTGGCGGTGAGGAAAATCACCGGCACGGAAGCCAGCCCGGGAGTTTGGCGGACGGTGCGGCAGAGTTCGAGGCCGTCTTTGCCGGGGACCATGATGTCGAGCACGAAGAGCGCAGGACGCTGGCGGGTGGCATCGGCGATCACGGTGGAACCGTTGGGATAGACGCGTACGGAGAACCCATCGTTTTCCAGGTGGTGGCGAACGAGGCGAGAGATATCGGGATCGTCTTCGACGACGAAGATGCTGGGTTTCACGGGTTTATTGTAGCTGGAAGGAGTACCGAGTACCCAGTACCGAGTAGAGAGTATGGGGCGTGGCGCGTGATTTTTATCGGATTGTAACAATCAGGTTGGAGGCGGCGTCGAGGTGGAAGGCCTTGCCGGGCGGGATGACTGTGGTGGCGCTGTATTCGGTGATGATGGCGGGGCCTTGATATTTTTTCCCGGGTGTCAGCGCCTCGCGGGAGTAGATTGCGGTGCTGAGTTTCTTACCGTCGAATAGGACCGGGGCCTTGGGAGTGAAAGGCGAGCCGAGCTTGGCTCGCCCGGGACGGCCGGGGGCGGCCGTCCCCACATGGGCTGTGGCGGCCTTCAGCGGCGGCGATTTCACTAGGGCGCGGAGGCGTAGGGTTACTAGCTCCACGTCTAGAGCGGCATGGGCATAGCCGTAGCGGCGGTGGTGTTCTTGCTCGAATTCCTTCAGGAGATTCCTGGTGAATGGCAGGTTGAGTTCGTAGCCCTGGCCGCGGTAGCGGATGTCGACGCTTGCGTGATAGCGCGCGGGTCCTTGCCAGGCTTCTTCTCGATAATCTTCTGCAGACTGCTTTTTCAGAGCCGCGAATTCATGCGCCAGTCGTGCGTGCGGAAGCTTGCCCGCAGCACGCCACAGAACCGTGCGGGAATAATCCTTGACGACGTCGCTGACCAGAATGCCAAACGCGGAGAGAGCGCCGGGCAGAGCGGGAACGATCACGTGGGGGATGCTGAGGGCTTCGGCCAGGGCGCAGCCGTGGAGGCCTCCGGCGCCGCCGAAGGCGACCAGGGCGAAGTCGCGGGAATCGCGTCCGCGCTCGATGGAGACGACGCGGATGGCTTTCTCCATGGTAGCGTTGACCACGCGGACCACGCCGGCGACGAAGCGTTCGAGAGTGAGAGGACTGCACTGCCGTTTCAGCCGCTCTTTTTTCAGCCACTCGGCGGTGACGCGGCGAGTGCGATCGAGATCGAGAGTGAAGTCGCCACCGAGAAAGCTATGCGGTTGCAGGCGGCCTAATAAGAGGTTGGCGTCGGTGACGGTAGGCAGGGTGCCGCGGCCGTAACAGATGGGGCCGGGATCGGCGCCCGCGGATTCGGGACCGACGCGGAGAACGCCGGCTGCATCGAAGCGGGCGAGCGAGCCTCCACCGGCGCCGACGGTGTGAATATCGAGCATGGGGACGCCGATGGGGAGACCGGCGACTTCGGCTTGGCTTGCTGTGGTGATGACGCCTTCGACCAGGGAGACATCGGTGGAAGTGCCTCCCATGTCGAAGGCGATGATGCGCTCGAAGCCGCTGGCGCGGGCGCTGGCGGCAGCGCCGACTACGCCTCCCGCCGGGCCGGAGAGAACGGTGCGGACGGGCTCGCGGGCGGCGGCGGTTAGAGCGGTGATGCCGCCGCTCGATTGCATGACGAAGATTCGGGGATGGGCGCGCTGAAGTACCTCGGGGGCTAAAGCCCCGGTGGATTTCGGACTGCTTTTCGCGACGCTGAAGCGCCGCTCTACACGGTATTTCACAGGCCGCTCAAGAGGAAGTGATTCTGCTCGGCGCTCAAGATTCTCCAGGTAGCGCTGCATTACTGGTTGGAGGTAGGCGTTGATTACTACCGTCGAAGTGCGCTCGTATTCGCGGAACTCGGGAAGAATCTGGTGAGAGATGGAGAGCGGGACGCCCAGGGGATTGAGGGCTTCGGCGACGGCTGACTCATTTTTCGGATTCGCGAAGGAAAACAGTAGCGAGATGGCGATGGACTCGGGCTGCTTCGCTCTTACTCGGGAGGCCAACGATTTCAAATCCGCGGGCGTGGGAATAGTGAGGATTTCGCCGTCGCTGGCAGTGCGCTCTTCGATGCCGAAGCGGAGATCGGCGGAGACTAGAGGTTCGACGCGGTCGAAAAAGAAGTCGTAGAGTCTTGGGCGGGCCTGACGACCGAGCTCGATGGCGTCTTCGAAACCGGCGGTGGTGACCAGGACCGTGCGGGCACCTTTGCGTTCGAGCAGGGTGTTGGTGCCGACGGTGGTGCCGTGAAGGAGAACGAACGCGCCTTGGTGATCGATTTTGCGCAGCGCTTCGACGATGGCCTGCGAGGGATCGGCGGGAGTGGAGAAGACCTTCAACATGCGCAAGCGGCCGCTGGCTTCGATCCAGACACAGTCGGTGAAGGTGCCGCCGGTGTCGGTGGCGATGCGGAGGGGCTGGGGGCGGCGGGGCATGGAGTCGATTTGGAAAATTAGTGGGTACCGAAATCTCCCAGGTACCTCAGGGGCTGAAGCCCTCACTCAGGGGATGGCACTTATCGCAGCGCTGGAAGCGCTGCGCCACCCAAAATCGGAGGATTTCAGCAGCTTGTTAGGGTAACATTTGCGGCTATGAGATACGCATTTCTCGTCGAGACATATGCAACGGAGCGGGTGAAGGTGATTAGCGTCTGGAGCGAGTTCCGGGACGAGGATCTTCCGGTGCGTCCGCGGGAGGGCGATCCACGAGGACGCAGCGTGCGTGAACAGATGGTGCATCAGTGCGTAAGCGAGGACTCGTGGTTCCGCAATATGTTGGGAATCGACGTGGGAGCGCCCCCGCTGCCGAAGCAGGAGACACGGTGGGAGTTTATGACGCGGTATGCCGAGGACAGTGGGAAACGGCTGACCGTATTGCAGGGAAAGGACGATGCGTGGTGGGAAGAGAATGCGAAATTTTTCGATGTGCAGAGATCGCGGGCGTGGGTGATGACGCGACGGATGACACATACGTCGCATCATCGCGGACAGTTGATGGCGATGCTACGGATGCTGCGGAGAGACGTGCACAGCAATTACGGGCCGACCGCGGATACAGGCGGGTTGATGCAAAATCATGCGCCTACGATTTATGCCTATCCGAGTTTGGAGGCGCTGTTCGAGGGAGAGGGTGCCGGAGGTGCGAAGGCGAAGTTGCCGGGAGCTGGCGGGAAAGTGGTGACGGAAAGACCGGGGTAGGAGGGCCTCAGTCGAAGTCGGCTCTTTGCAGGTCATGATGGCAGCAATGTTCTGAATTCGTAACACGGCACATTCTTTTGCGGATAATCCCGAGTATTCGGCTACCGTTGCGGACCATCGATGATCAGGCACGCTCGCCTTGTCAGGACCTTCGCCATCTTTTCGAAGGTGAATAAAAGACAGCTCCCAACTTCGGGAAGAGGAGGATCTAGCGATGTCGACACCGGCTTTGCAATTTGCCATCAGCTTGATTTTTGTCTATCTGCTTTTGAGCGCGTTGAGTTCAGCCATACAGGAGATCATTGCAAACCTGGTGAAGTGGCGCTCCAACACGCTGGAGACAGCGATCACGAACCTGCTTGGCGACTCTCATCTCAAGGACAGTATTTACGACCACGCGCTCGTCAAGGGGATCTTGCGGCCGAGTTGGCTGTTTACAAAGGTGGAGAGGATGCACAAACCTTCCTATATTTCCTCGGCGATATTTGCACAGGTGCTGCAGGATCTTCGAACTACGGGAACCAGCATGCCGGCTCAAACGCAGAAGGTCCTGAACGTGATCTTGCAAGGGGCGACGAATGCCGAGGAGGAGCGGAAGAAGATTGAGAAGTGGTTTGACGACGCCATGGACAACGTCTCTGGCTGGTACAAACGGAAAGCGCATGCCTGGCTGTGTGTGATTTCGTTTGGCGTTTGCATCGCAATCAACGCGGATACGATTGCCATTGGCAAGGTTCTTTGGAACGACCCGAGCGCGCGGGCCGCAATGTCCGATGCCGCGAAGAAGTATGTAGACAATGCGGCTAACCAGAATCAACAAAAGCAGGGCGCCAATGCAACCGCGACTCAAATCACGCCTACTGAACAGGTCAAAAATGAATTGCAGGGCGTGGTGCAAGCCCGCAATAACCTGAACAACCTTGCTGTTCCGCTGGGCTGGTGCAAGGCTAGCGCAGCAGACTGCTCCGAAGACCGTCAATGGCCGACCGGAGACGAATGGTTCTTGAAGGTCCTCGGCATTCTGATCACCGTCCTAGCGGTGTCTCAGGGCGCACCGTTCTGGTTCGACTTACTGCAAAAGGTCGTGAACCTGCGCCTGGCGGGGGATCCTCCGCAAGACAGCAGAAAGCAACCAGCAACGAACTGAGTCGAGCGCGGAGGGCGACAGCTCTTGCAATGGCTCTAAAGTCTCGCGCTACGCTTGGTAGGGACAGCCGAGGCAGCTGTCCCTACATGAGTCGTGGTGATCTTCGGCTCTGCTATCCCTTGGTGGTGAATGCTAAGGTCAGCAGCGTTCTTTGTTCCACCTCGTGGGCTTTGGCACTGCCGGTGGCGGGGCTGGCGCTGGAGCTGCGTTTTACAGAGAGCACATGGCGAGCGCCGGCAATGCGCTGGAGGCGAGGAAGCATGTTGAATAGAGCGCCCATGTTGGCGGGCTCCTCTTGCACCCAGACAATGTCACCCTGCTCGCCATGGCGGGCGAATTCGGCAGCGAGTTTTTTTTCCGGGAAGGGATAGAGCTGTTCTAGAAAGACGATCGCGGTGGAAGTGTCTTTTCTCTTCTTGCGTTCGGCCTGGAGTTCGTGGCCGATTTTGCCGGTGCAGACCAGGATGCGGTCGGCTTCTCCGATTTCGGCGTCGGGGATTACATTGAGAAAATTCTTGTGGCTAAAGTCCGCGATGGGCGAGGATGCGTCGGGATGGCGCAGCATACTCTTGGGAGTGAAGACCACCAGTGGTTTGCGCCAGTGGCGCAAGGCCTGGCGGCGGAGCAGGTGAAAATATTGTGCAGCGTTCGAGGGCTGCGCGATCTGAATGTTGTGTTTTGCGGCGAGTTGCAGAAAACGCTCGATGCGGGCGCTGGAGTGTTCCGGTCCCTGGCCTTCGTAGCCGTGAGGAAGAAGCAGCACGAGGCCGGAGAGCAGGTTCCACTTGGCTTCGCCGGCGGAGATGAACTGGTCGATGATGGCTTGCGCAACGTTCACGAAATCCCCGAACTGTGCTTCCCAGAGGACCAGCGCTTCGGGATAGTCGCGGCTGTAGCCATACTCGAAGCCAAGCACGCCTTGTTCGGACAGAGTTGAGTTGTGAATTCCGCAGTGGGCCTGGCCGGGCGCGATGTTTTCCAAAGGGACATACTCATTTTCGTTTTCGATATCGACGAGAACGGAGTGGCGCTGGTTGAAAGTGCCGCGGCGGGAGTCCTGGCCGGACAAGCGAACTGGAATGCCAGCTTTCGCCAGGCTGGCGAAGGCGAGAGCTTCGGCCATGCCGTAGTCGGCGGGACGTTTGCCTGCACCCATCTCGGCGCGCTGCTCAAGAAGCTTTTTCACTTTAGGATGGATGTGGAAGCCGTCCGGGTAGGTGGTGAGGTGATTGCTAAGCTCAGCTAATTCTTGGGACGAGAGTCCGGTTTCCACTTCGAACTCAGGCTTGTGCAGGCCGCCGTAGTAGTGGTCCCAATACGTGGGCAGGTCGCGCATCAGCGGCTTCTTGGTAACCTTGCCGGCATCTTTCTGAGCGGATTCGAATTCGGCTTTGATGGCTGCGGCTTGCGCCGGAGCATCCGTTCCGCCGATATCGTCCGCATAGATTTCCCACAGCGGCGGATGCTCTTTGATCTTCTTGTAGAGCAATGGCTGAGTAACGGTTGGGTCGTCAACCTCGCTGTGTCCGTGGCGGCGGTAGCCGATGAGATCGATCACCACGTCGGTGCCGAACTGGTAGCGATATTCAGTGGCGAGGCGGGCGACGCGGACCACGGCGTCCACATCTTCGCCGTTGACGTGGAAGATGGGAATGGACTGGCGGCGCGCGATGCAGGCGGCAAAGCGCGTGGAGTGCTCCTCGAGGTAGCTGGTGGTGAATCCGAGCAGATTGTTGACGATTACGTGAATGGTGCCTCCGACGGTGTAGCCGGGAAGGTCGGCGTAGTTCATGGTTTCGGCGAGGATTCCTTGGCCAGCGAAGGCGGCGTCGCCATGGACCAGCAGGGGAAGATATTTTTCGCGTCCGCCTTCGCCAGTGCGATCCTGCTTGGCGCGAGTACGGCCGACGGTGACGGGATCGACGGCCTCGAGGTGGCTGGGGTTTGAAACCAGGTGGATGTGAACTTTGTTGCCGCTGCGGGTGATGTACTCGCCGGTCGCGCCCATGTGGTATTTGACATCGCCGGAACCAAGAACGCTGCGCGGGTCGACGTCTTCAAAGCCGGCGAAGATTTCTTCGGGCGATCGCTTGGCGACGTGGGCGATAACGTTGAGACGTCCACGATGGCTCATGCCCATCACGAGTTCGGCGGCGCCGAGGCGCGAGCCGGTATCGAGAAGTTCATCGACCAGCGGAATCAGCGCGGTCACGCCTTCGAGCGAGAAGCGCTTGCTCCCGAGATAGCGCTGCTGCATGACCTGCTCGAAAATATCCGCGCGAATGAGCAGATCGAGAATGCGCTTTTGGTCTTCTGGCTGCGGCTCGGACTCCATGCGTTCGTAAATCCAGAGGCGGCGCTCGGGAGCGTAGATGTGGTTAATCTCGACACCGATGGTGCTGGAGTAGATGGCGCGGGCTTCGCGGGCGTACTCACTGTCAATCTTCAGTTCGGGCGCGATGCGCGGTCGGAGAAAGCCGAGCGGGTCGAGGTCGCCTTCGAGATATCCCCATTGACGAAAGGTGTTGAATACAGTTTCGCGTTCGGCGGATGTTTCAATGACGGCGGCTCTTGCGCCGCCGTTGGACGGCTTGGATTTCTGGGTTGGCATATTAGTTCGTTACTAGGATAACGGATGCATGGCGGGATGCGGGAGATTCCGGAGTGGGAAGCCTTTAACATAGGGGGCACGGAGGGACGCAGGGTAGAACGCCTTGAGGCGACTGGGTGCGCGTAAGAGGGTAGGGATCCTTCGACTGCATGAGCACTTCGCTTCGCGAAGTGCTCACTTCGCTCAGGATGACAGACTAATAGGAGTCGTTTTTCAGGCTATGATTTTGTAGGGGCGCATCATTTCGTTGTCTTCGTGTTCGAGAACGTGGCAATGCCAAACGTAGCGAAATTCGTCGCCTGGATTGACCTGGGTTCCGGCGGGTAGGTCGAAGCGGGCGATGACGCGCGTGATGTAGCCGGAATAGGTCTTGATCGTATCTTTCCATGCGGGGCGCTCGTTCGATTCTGGTGGCATGGGAATGCCCGTGAAGACGAGCTTGCCGGTTTGCATGTAGGTCTTCACGTCGAACGTCTGGCGATTCAGCACCTGGAACTGGACCAGGTGAATGTGCATTGGATGAACGTCGCCGGTCGTATTCGCGAAAGACCAGATTTCCATGGAACCAGCTTTGGGATCTTCGGTGATGGGATCGTCCCAGTGCTTTTGACCCAGGAGGCCGATCATGGTGTAGCCGTCGGATGGGCGATCCATCTCGGTGAGGGCCAGAGTTCTTTCGCGGACGGCGTGGGAGGGATCGAGCGGAGTCCAGGACACTAGCGTATCTAGTAGCGAGCTGGAATCTTTTCCGGAGAGTGGCTTGGTGACCTTGAATAGCATGACGTCGGAGGGAACAACCTCGCCGCCGCGCGCATAGGGAGCGGGTGCGTCATTAACGAGAGCGAAGTTCTCTCCTTTGAAGTCAGAGAAGTCAATGACGAGGTCGAAGCGCTCTCCGGGGGAAAAGATCAGGTAGTGCATGCTCAACGGAGCAGGCAGGAGGCCGCTATCGGTTCCAATCTGACGAAAGGGCGGAGCGTCCACGGGCCTGCCATTGGGCTTGCCGGCGGCATCGGCGGGAACCAGCGTCAAGTGATAAAAGCGGGAGTTTGAGCCGTTCACCATGCGGAAGCGATATTTGCGCGGTTCCACTTCTAGAAATGGGGCGGCTTTGCCATTGACGCAGATAGTGTCGCCGAAGAACTCCTGCATCCACATGGGATGGGTGCCGTTTTTAGCCGGAGGATAAAGCAAGGAGCCATCGACCCCGAACTTGCGGTCCTGGATCATGAGCGGGATTTCGTAGGGGCCGCTGGGAAGGTTGAGGGCGTCTTCTTCGTTGTCACGGATGAAGTAGAAGCCGGCTAATCCGGCGTAGACATTGAGACGCGTGATGCCGAGAGCGTGATCGTGATACCAGAGGGATCTGGCGGACTGATCGTTTGGGTAGTGAGTAGGATTGGCGGCGGCGACGGAACCGGTTTTGCCATCCGAGGTGAACCAGGAGTCGGGATAGCCGTCGCTTTCCGGCAGAACCTGGGCGCCGTGAACGTGGGTGACGGTGCGGACTTCCGGGACGGTCTCTTCGGAGCCGTGGATGGTGTAGTCGATGGGAAGAAAGTGTTTGGTGGGCAGCTGGTTCGACCATTTCACGGAAAGAGGCTGACCTTTGCGTACTTCGAATGTGGGTCCGGGCCACATGCCGTTGTAGCCCCACATTGTGGCGGCAGGGAGGTCGTGATGCGCCTTGTGCTGGAACGGAACCATGCGAATAGGGACAGTTACGCCGGGTTGGGGGCGAATCACCAGCGGTACCGCCAAGGGAGTCACATAGCTGGCCAGAGGGCCGGCGGGTTGCGCCTCATGAAACTCGGGCACACTGGCATGCTGCGCGTTCTGCCCCATATTCATGCCGGAGCTTTGCATGCCGGAACTGAGGCTTGCTTGTTGCGCCGACAGGCGTCGCGGTGTGGATAGAAGACCCGCGCCAGCACAAAAACCCATTCGCAGCAAGTCGCGCCTACTTAAACCCAAGGACATTCTCCAGATGATTATTCTAGTGCCAGATTCAACAGGTGGGATTCCGCCACATGCTCTGTTTGCCATGATTTCACGCCGCGAAGCCGATGCGGTGTGAAAATCTGATTAAAATGCCGCTACTCTGTCAAGTGCGGCCGTGCAATTAGAAGCCGACCAGGGGAGTTCATTCCCTGGTCGGCTGGTTTGTGGCTGACGTGCGATTGAAGCCAAAATCAGGCCGGTGATCGCCGTCCGTCGAGGTTAGAAGCTAAAGACGTCAAACAGGTCGTCAATCGCCGGGCTGTTTGTCGGCACATACGGATTGCTCTTCGCCGTTTTCGGGTTAGGCAGGTTATCACGGCTACGGCCCGTCAGCGGCTTCAGGCCGAAGTTGCGTTCAATGAATTTGATGATGGAAACGTGGTCGCCGTAGGAGTGGTTGACGTGGCCACCGATGCTGAAGGGAGAAACGACTAGCAACGGAATACGGGTCCCGTCTCCGAAGAAATCGACGGGCTGGATGTAACCGGAATCATAGTAGCCGCCGCCTTCGTCCTCGGTGATAAAGATGGCGGTACTAGCCCATACTTCGGGTTGGGCCTGCACTGCGTTGACGATGTTTTTCACAAACCCTTCGAATATCTCGAGCTTCGAAGATGCGGGATGCCCATCTGAAGGCCAGCCCGGTTTCACGATGGAGACTGACGGCAGGTCGTTCGCCGCAATGTCCTCGTAGATGTTCTGAGAGTCCTGGATGTGCTCCGTACGGAGCGTGGCGTTGGTCATGATATCGGTTGCGTAGTTGAACGGGTTGCAGATGTTGCAGTAAGTGTTCAACGGGTTGCTGAAGGTCGGATCCGACAGGAAAATGTTCCAACCATCGCCGTAATACTTCCAGGAAATGTTTTTCTCCAGCAGGGCATCGCCGATGTGGCGAACTGAAGATCCGGGAAGAGTAAAGGGAGAGAGTGGAAGCGACGAAGATCCGTCACCGTTGAAGCCGGGGTTGTAATTGTTCAAGATGTAGTAGTGGGTGGCATCGCAGTTGGGGGTGACCGGACGCGGCAGGGCCTCCAGGTAGTTCACGATGGCGGGGACGCCGGGCTGGCTGAGATCGGCGCAATTGACGTAACTTCCGCCACCGGTGCCGTTGCTGGCTCCGTATCCATCCGAATCGTACCAGTTGTTGGTTCCGGGTTGTGGGTTCGGGTTTTCAATCTGGTTGGTGGGCGGCGTGAGCGCGTTGCCATTGCCATCGCTGTACCAGATCGAATCGGCGAAGCCGAACTCGATGTGGTTCGCCATGGTTCCGCCCATCACGGATTGATGGAAGTTGTCGCTCAGCGTGTAGTTGTCGGCCAACTTCTTCATATAAGGCGCATCGCCTTTGAGCACATTGAAGAATTCCATGGCGGTAGAGCCTTCGCCGGTGCCGAGGTCATTGGTCGGAGGGTTGAGAGTGCCGGTTGAGCAAGTATCGCTGCCGCAGCCGATGGTGACTTCGACCCAGGGGAACAGGTCGCTCTGGCAACCGCTCGGATTGTCTGCCGTCGCATACGCTACGCTGCAGTCCGTCTGCTGCCACATCTGGAAGAAGCGGTGAACAGGGCTGTTGGCGTAATCGTTGTAGGTGAGCGTAGGAGAAGTGAGTTGGAAGACGCCCTCGGGGAGGTTGAATACATTCGGAATGCGTGTGTCCGGGTCCACGTAAGCTTCGAGGCCAGTACCGCCGATCGTCAGAAGCGGGTAATAGCCTGGGGCCAGCTGTCCGGGTTCAGTTTCCTTGGCCTGAGCCACGGTCGAAAAGTAGGGGGTCGTGGGGCCGCCAGCAACCACGGGCGGATCGTTGGTATAGACAGTCTTTTCCGGAGGACTGATCGCATAGGTGCCCGCTCCGACTGTGGTGCTGTCAACTGCGCTGTATTGCGCCGCCAGCGAATAGTTGGGGCCGGGAGTTCCATCCTCTTTAATGATCCCTTTGGAGAGCAGGTTGGAGACGGTTTCTCCACTCTTGGGCTTGTAGGTCGCGTAAACGTGATCGAAGCTGCGGTTTTCTCCGATGATCACGATGACATGTTTAATGGGCGAGGCAGTGTGGACGTTCTGGGCAGGTTGCTTGGCGGGTGGTTGTGCGGTGACCGGGGCCGGCGCTCCGAGGTTGATCAGCAGAGCAAACAAGCTCGTGCCAACCGCTAGGTGCTGTCTGGCTCTAACCACGAAACTTGACGACGACATGATTTCCTCCTGGGACTTACAAAGACTACACAGGCCAAGGTAGTGGCCGCTTGGTTACGGACAGGTGACAGAGAGATGAATTCCCCATGAAAAAATATCCACAGATCAAGGGAGCGGCAGGAGAATGCACTTCTGTCCAAGTTAAGGTGAATATATTCCCACAGGAAGACCGACTTGGCTACAGTAGTTCCCGTTGAAGCTGTGGAAAACGAAGGCGAAATAGCTGGCGGCTCGCTCCCTGAATTCGATCGGATTGGCGGACTGCGGTCCACGAATAATTGGTTGGACGAGCATTCTCCCCGTGCCAGTCGTAGCCGTCCGTGACACCCTGTATGGCAAACTTTCCTGCCATTTTGTCGCCGTCAACCGTTCCCGTGAAAACGAGGGTAAAGGGATGGGCCCCCTGAAAATCAAGGTTCAAACTGATGCTCTTGTCCTTGATGGTGCCGGATATCTTGGGAGAAACCAAATGCCCCTGGAAGCTCCCGGTGAGTTTTGAGTCCACTTGTTCGAGCAGCATTGTGCCGCGCTCGGTTCCCAGGCGGGCTTCCCAAGATAATTGCCATTTCCCCATCACGTTCACGAGCTTGTTCTCGCCGCCGGCGGCGAAACTGGACGTCAGCATGACAAGGGGCAGAAAAAAGCACAACCATCGGCTCTTGTTCGTCATTATCGTTCCTCCAAAACTTAGGATGATACCGGCCAAGAGGCGAGACGCCCTTGGCCGGTTAACGTCACGGCAGCCGGCGCGATCTTGATTATCGCGACAGCCATGACCTTCATTTCTTTGGCGGAAATTTGAAGTCGTCAAACAGATCGTCTAATGCCGGGCTGTTGGTCGGCACATAAGGATTGTCCGCAGTGGCCGTCGGGTTTGGATAATTATCCCGGCTGCGGCTGGTGATGGGTGCGAGACTCCAGTTTCTATCAATGAACTTGATAATCGAAACGTGGTCACCGTAGCTGTGGTTGACGATACCGCCGGTCGTGTAGGGAGAGACGATGACCAGCGGAATACGCGTGCCGTCGCCGAAGTAGTCCAGCGGTTGAATGTAGCCGGAGTCGTAGTACCCACCGCCTTCGTCGAAGGTAATGAACACCGCGGTGCTCGCCCAAAGCGTGGGGTTCGCCTGCAGCTTGGCGATGATGTTCTTCACGAAGCCCTCAAACAGATCCAGCTTTGATGAAGAGGGATGACCATCGGTGAATCCACTAGGCTTGACAATCGAAACCGCGGGCAGATTCCCATCGATCAAATCCTCATACAGGTTGGTGGTGTCCTGGATGTGGGCCTCACGCTGGGCTGGAACGGTCATAATGTCCGTGGCGTACTGGAACGGGTTGCAGATGTTGCAATAGCGGTCGTAGGGGTTGGCGCCGGTCGGGTCGGAAGTGTAGAGGTCCCAGCCTTCTCCGAAATAGGTGTACGACAAACCAGCCGCCGACAACGAGTCTCCGATATGCTTTTGGGCCGTGGGAGGAATCGTGAACGCCGTGTATTGGCTGTCCAAAGTTCCGTTGCCAACGTACCCCGGGTTGTAGTTGTTGAGCAGGTAATACGCGTTGGGAGCGCAATTGGGACTGATGGGAGGATTCAACGACTGCAGATAGTTCACGATTGCTGGTACGGCAGGCTGAGTCAGGTCATTGCAATTGGTGTAGCTGCCGCCGGAGTAGCCGTCCTGATCGTAGTAATTGTTGGTTCCGGTCTGGGGATCGGGGTTTTCAATCTGATTGGACGGCGGAGTCGCGAGATTGCCGTTGCCATCGCTATAGGCAATTGCATCCGCGTAGCCAAACATGATGTGGTTGGCCCCGGTGCCGCCTTCCACGGACTGATGGAAGTTGTCGTTAATGGTGTACTGCTCGGCGAGCTGCCTGAAGTAGGCAGCATCACCGCTGACGACGTTGAAGAATGCCATGGACGTGGAACCCTCGCCGGTGTTGAGGGGCGACGCCGGCGGGTTTCCATTGCTTCCCGCTCCGATCGTTGTTTCGACCCAGGGGAACAGATCGTTCAAGCAACCGCTGGGATTGCTCGAAGTCGCCGTGGCCGCGCTGCAATCGGTTTGCTGCCACATCTGGTAAAAGCGGTGGACCGGACTGGCCGCGTAGGAGTCGTAGGGAAGAGTCGCGGAAGTGAGTTGAAACACACCGGAACCGAGGCCACTAACGTTCGGGATGCGAGTGTCTGGTATGTCGTGCGCCAGTCCCGTCGCACCGGTGAGCAGGAATTTCTTGTAGCCGGGGGCTAGGTCCGGCTCGGCAAGCTCTGCCAACGACAAAGTCACAAAGGGTGCCGGATCGCTGTCACTCGCGGCCGTGGGTGCTCCGCCGGTTTCGGGCGCAGGAATGTTGCTGTAGGCAAATTTGCTGCCCGGGGAGATTTCGAAAGCTCCGCTGTCCACTGCCCTGTACTGCGCGGAAAGCCCGTAGTTTATCCCCGGTGTACCGTCGGCATTGACAATGCCTTTGGATAGCAAATTGGCGACCGTCTGTCCATGCTTCGGTTTGAAGGTTCCGTAGACGTGATCGAAGGTTCGATTTTCACCAATGATCACAATGACGTGCTGAATGGGAGTGACCGGTGTGGGGGGAGTGGTTTGAGCAGCGGCCGGGGCCGGCGCTCCCAGGTTCACAAGCAGAGCGAACAAACTTGTGCCAACCGCGAGGTGCTGCCTGGCTTGCGCCAGGAAACTGGGCGAAGACATGAACTTTCCTCCTGAGCGTGACGAATTACTACAGGCGTCAAGTTAGCGGTCGCAGTGTGCGTGGCAGGTGAAGCGGCGATGAATTCCCGGAGAAAAGAAATCCACAGCGACGCGCAGGAGAGGAATCGGGATACTCAGATTTAGGGGAAGATTTGCGGGTCCCGGAGAAATGTGGAGTACAGGTTAAGAAGTTTCCACAGATTGTTTCAATCTGGCTACGGGATCCTCATCAGACGCTAACCGAAGGTGAAGCAATGTAGACTGCGAGAATCCTCGACTGAGGGGAAAGGCAGATACATGCCAACTCTGCTCGGAATTCCATTGGATGTGAATTCATCGTATCTGCGTGGACCGGCGTCCGCGCCGGCGAAGATTCGCGAAGCTTTGCGCTGCGATGCTTCCAACAAATGGACAGAGCTGGGTGTGGATTTAGCCGCGGCGGGTGCGTTAGCGGACGCGGGCGATTTGCCGTTGAAGAATCTACGAGAGAACGTCGGCGATGATTTTGCGGAGATCGAACGAGCGGTGGGCGAGTTGCTAGAGCAGGGCGAGCGTCCGGTGTCGCTGGGCGGGGATCACTCGGTTACTTATCCCATCCTGAAAGCTCTTGCGCGGCGCTATCCCGAGTTGACGATCGTTCATTTTGACGCGCATCCGGATTTATATGAGGAGTTCGAAGGCAGACGGCTGTCGCACGCGTGTCCGTTTGCGCGCATTATGGAGGAACGGCTGGCAAAGTGGCTGGTGCAGGTGGGGATTCGGACGATGAACGGGCATCAGCGCGAGCAGGCGGCGAAATTCGGCGTGGAGGTCGTGGAGATGCGTGCGCTTCCGGCTTACGAGCGGCTGAAGATTCACGGGCTGGTTTATATTTCGTTCGACATGGACGCGCTTGATCCGGCCTTTGCACCGGGTGTCTCGCATCGCGAGCCGGGCGGGATGACGGTGCGGGAGGCGATTGCTCATCTGCATGCAATTGAGGGAACGATCGTTGGGGCGGATATCGTGGAATACAACCCGGTGCAGGATGTTTCCGGAATGACGGCGACGGTGGCGGCTAAGATTCTGAAGGAGATTCTGGGGAAGATGATTGCGGGGTAGGTGACACAAATGGTTTGCGAGGCCGGTGATGGCATCGGCATTTCGCGGGCAGGAGTGCCCGCGCCACACTAAGCGCAGATTTGTGGAAGGAGTGAGGTTATGGAAGGAAACGGTCTGTTACAGGTGGCGAGCCCTTATACCGTGGACGAAACGGTCAAGCGGCTACAATCGGTTCTTGAGGAGCGTGGTGTGCAGTTGTTCGCGTTGATCGACCACAGTGGCGAGGCGGAAAAGGCCGGGATGAAGATGCGGCCGACGAAGCTGCTGATCTTCGGCAATCCCAAGGGAGGGACGCCGGTGATGGTGGCCGCGCCTTCTTTGGCCATCGATCTGCCATTGAAGGCTCTGGTATCGGAAGACGAAAACGGGAAGGTTTGGGTTTCCTACAATAGTCCGGAGTATCTGCAGCAGCGGCACGGCGTGCCCGAGGACTTAATCAAGAATATTGCTGTCGCGGGCACGCTGGTGACCAAGGCTGTGGAATAATGCTGCGTCGTCATCCTGCCGTCATCATAGTTGCCATGGGGAGGCTGTGTGGTTGAGGATTCCAACCGAGCCCGTGATCATCTGGCGAACGAGCGCACATTTCTGGCGTGGGTTCGGACCAGCGTGGCGATTGTGGTGTTTGGATTCGCCATTGGGCGATTCGCGATTGCCATCCGGCAGTTGACAGCGTTCCAGGGCCTGGCTTCGAAGACTACGGGGCTCTCGGTGTGGATGGGGATGAGTTCGATTCTGGCGGGCGTGGTGATGGTGGTGGCCGGACTGGCGCGATATCGAAAGACGCGGGCGCAACTGGACCAGGGCAAGTTTGAGCCGGCTGGATTTATTGTGGATCTGGTGACGATTTTGACGGCATTGTTCGGGCTCGTGCTGGCGGGGTATTTGATTTACGTGGAGAAGAGCTTCGGCTAAATGAAGCAAAACATCTGAAGAGCGCTTCCTTCGACATCCAAAGAACTTATGGCGAACGATCAGGAAAAAGAGGCGGCGGCGCGGGCGAGCCTGCGGTTCGTAAAGGACGGTCAGATCGTTGGGCTGGGCACAGGATCGACGGCGGCGTATTTCATTCAACTGCTGGGCGAGCAGGTGAAGAATGGGCTGAGGATTCGTGGAATACCCACCTCAGACCATTCTGGAAAAATGGCGGCGAGCCTTGGTATTCCTTTGACCACGTTGGATGAATGTCAGGCGATCGATGTGACAGTGGACGGAGCCGACGAGGTTGATCCGCAATTGCGGTTGATTAAAGGTGGTGGCGGAGCGCTGCTGCGGGAAAAGATTGTGGCTTCGGCGACCAGGCAGTTGGTGATTGTGGCCGATGCGACGAAGAGAGTTCCAGTGCTGGGAAGGTTTCCGCTGCCGGTGGAAGTAATCAAGTTTGCGCAGGCGGTGGTGGTGAAAAAAATTGAGGCCCTCGGTGCGGAAATCAGGCTGCGGCACGAGTCGGATGGGAAGCCGTTCTTGACCGACGAGAATAATCACATTCTGGATTGCCGGTTCGGGCAGATTCAGGACGCCGACGGTCTGGCGCGGCAGCTTAGCGATATGCCTGGAGTGGTCGAACACGGTTTGTTCATCGGTATGGCGAGCGTGGTGCTAGTGGCAAATGGGAGCGAGATTGTGGAACTGCGGCGCTGACATTGAGTTCTAAACGGAAAATGCTCTCACCACTCGGTGGTGGAATAGCTCTTTCATGATCCTCAAGCGAACTAGAGGGACGGAATGGCGGCAGGGGGACAAGCACCGGGTCAGGATCAACCGTCGCGGAGGCGTGGGTTGCGGTTCCGCGTTCAGGCACCCTTGGATGTCACAGTGCTACGTTCGGGGATCCCGGATACTTTGCCGGGGCGGTTGCTGAACCTGGGCGAGGGCGGAGTGGCCGCGGTGCTGGCGGGGGAACTGTCGCCGGGTGAGGCGGTGGGAGTGGAGATCAGCCTGCCGTTGGTGGCGGGTCTGTTGCGCACACGGGCGCTGGTGCGGCATCACGACAAGTTGCGCTCGGGGCTGGAGTTTGTTGGTCTGTCGGAGGAGCAGCGCGCGGCAATTCGCGATTGGGCGGGAGAAGCGAAGGCGGAACCGGAGCTGGGGGTATGGCCGCGAGTTCCAATCGAGGCCGCCGTCGGGAAGGGTCCCGAGGGTGGGGGATTGGGCGGTGCCCAGCCTCCATCCCGCAAGCGGCCCGGGCGGAGATGGATTCTCTTGCCGGTACTGGCCACAATCTTGGTGACAGTTTTGTGGTGGCGCTGGAATCAGGGATGGGAAGATCTGGAATCGAATCTGCAGGGAACCGAAACCACAGCGGAACAGCAGCCTCAGGCGCAAGTTCCGGCCGACGTGATGGAGAAGCTGGTGACTCACCGAGTGGATCCTGATTATCCCGAGGCGGCACGGCCAGATAAGCTGCAGGGAGTGATTGTGCTGGATGTGGTGGTGGGACGAGATGGATCAGTGCTGAACGTGCATGCGCTGAACGGGCCGGAGGTGCTGGCGCGTGCCGCGATGGATGCCTTGCACTGGTGGCGGTTCGAGCCCTACCGGGTTGACGGCAGGCCGGTGGTGGTGGAGACGACGGTCGCAGTGGAGTTCAAGCCGTAGGGTGAGCTTCAGGATCTCGGCTTCCGGCTTTCGGCGTCCGGGTATTTGAGGTCTCCTGTTCTCAGATCCCAAACGAAAAACCAGAGTACGTCTTCGGCACACCGCCGCTGGGTATCCGAAGGCCCGAAAGCCGGAGCCGGCTCACCTGCCTTTGCGCAGGGCGCCGAGCACGATAATGCCGCTTACCGCAAAAGACACGACGGCGGCAAGCGCGGTGATCACCATGAAGACTCCGTTGAGGTGAAGAACGTCGGCGGAAACCGCTCCCATGGCGAAGATGACGCCAAGGCCGCTGAGCCAGAGTGGACCTCGAATGGAAGATGATCGAAGAGAAGAGGAAAGATTGGGACGCAAGCGAAGTTGCAAGAGCAACGCAACCACGCCGATGGCAGCCACTACGACCAACGCTACGGGACTGAGGAATGCGCGGCGGCTGGTATAAAGGACGACCAGCGCAAGAGCGGCGAGCAGCAGACCGGCGGCGATGATGCTCGCGCCACGCGGCTGAGGATTGGGGCCGGGGTTGGAGTGGTTGTCAGGCACGGAGTTCCGTCCCCAGATTTATACAGGCGCTGGGCAAGGTTTTCAAATTGAAGTGTGACGGGGTGCTTTCCGAATCCCTCTTTAGGAGGCTGGCGAGGGAGGACTCATTCCGACCAGCCATTCGGCCTGGCGGGGATCGCCATGGTTCACGGCATAGAGGACGAGTTCGACTCGGGACGAAATGCCCAGCTTATCGAAGATGCGAAACAAGTACTTCTTGATGGTGTGCTCGCTGAGGTTGAGCTCCCGGGCAACGTCGCGATTGCTGAGGCCTTCGGCAACGAGGGCGACGACTTGTTCCTCGCGTGGAGTAAGGAGCCGGCGGCCGTGAGAGTTGAGAACGCGGAGCGAAGGCACCTCCGAGACCAGGTCGAGCAGAAAGTTCATCTGTTCCGTGTTGGCCCAGATCTGACCGGCGGCGACCCGTTGAATGCACCGGCAAAGCAGGCGGAAGTGCGCATCTGAAATGCAGAAGATGCCGCGGGCGCCGGATCGGAATGCGCTGACTGTCAGTCCGCGGTCGTAAGACTCGACCAAAAGAACTTTGGCGACGGTGGGATTGGAAAGATGGACGCGGCGCATAGCCGCCATCTGATTGGCGATGTTGGCGGAGTGATTCAGCGTGAGAATAACCACCTTTGCGGGCGTAGAAGCGACGGTCTGAAGGATCAAACTGATATCGCCCGGACAAGTGGAAATGCGGAATTCGGAGCGGCGGCGTAAGGCGCTGGTTAGTAACTGCGCCTGCATGCGGTTGGAGTCTGCGATGAGGACGGTGATTGCGGATGAAGCTGCGGCCAGAGACGAACTCATGAAACAGAGCTCCGAATGAACCGTATTTAAAGTGACGCGATCTTAGGCGTACTCGCAGACGTACTCAAGGAAACATGTCACAAAATTTGATGGAGACTTTCAAATCGGGAAAACAAGTTCCGATACTGTGGAAAAGCGGAGAGTAAGCATCGAGTCTGGAAATCTTCTTGAAGCTCATGGTGAATATCGCAGCAGCATTGCTCTGATCCCGCATCATCAGGTCCCACTCTCCTGCCGGAATGTGATTGAGCGAACATGCAAGTCTACTTTTGTAGGTAGCCCGTGAGGGGAACAGTCCTGCGGCTTCATCGAAGCATCCATCGCGAACAAGACCCGCGGCACTCAGGGTTTCGCACCTTCCGCGCCCGAATCTGGCATGACCACTTTAGTGGACAACACTTCCCATGTCTTGCCGCGTAATTCGCGCCGAAGTACCTTACCCAAAGTAAAGAGAGAGTCGCGGAAGCGGAGAGACTCTCGGAACACCACAATGGAGCCCATCGCGCAATGAGACCCTTCGTAGACGGCACAGGATTTGCGATGATGGCGCTGTTGTTATTGCAACTTTGCGTGGCCGCATTCGCCCAGGTGGAAAAGAGGGAGCAGTGCCTGGGAGCAAGCCTACAGTCTTCTCAAATCGGCCAAACCGGGGCTGAGGTGGGAAGCACGGGAATGGCGGCTGCAAAACCCGGACAAGCGGACGGCCTGGGAAACCCTCAGCTCGGAGGGGAACGCCGTCCGCTTTACCGGATAACCCGAAGTGATGTTGTGGCGTTGAGTTTCACGCTTTCGCCGGAGTTTGACCAGACGCTCACGGTACAACCCGACGGCTACGTCTCCTTGAAAGATGCGGGCCCGGTGTTCGCGCAGGGACTGACGCTGGAGGAGTTCCGCATTGCTGTGCGCCATGCATACACCGGATATCTACACGATCCGGAGGTGGCGGTCGCACTCAGGGAGTTCGAGCATCCCTATTTTGTGGCAGGCGGAGAAGTAGGAAAGCCCGGCAAGTACGAACTGCGGGCGGATACAAGCATCATTGAGGCAATCCAAATCGCAGGTGGTTTTACCCATGAGGCCAAGCATTCGCAGGTGCTTCTGTTCCGGCATGTTAACGACAATCTGGTAGAAGCGCACATTTTCGACCTGAAGAAGATGTTGAAGGAGAGACGTCTGGGCGAGCCCCCCCAGTTGCGCCCGGGTGATCTGGTGTTCGTTCCTCAAAACTCCATCTCCAAGATCGAGCAGTTTCTCAGCAAGCCTGCCTTAAGCATGTACGTGAGTTCCACGCAATTTTAGTAAGACAAAGTTCAAGCTGCATGCCAAACCAAGATCTAATGCGCAAGAAGGAAGAACCGGTCTCGCCGACGATGCGCGAGCTGGCGATGGTCCTGTTCCGCCAGCGGAGACTTTTCGTCGGTGTCTCAGGCTTAGTCCTCGTCCTGACGATGGCCTATGCGTTCGCCGGAGCCACGTACCGCGCTCACCTGCGAGTGCTGGTGCGTCGAGGACGCTCCGACCCTCCCGTGGCCGCGCAGGAGAATGCGCCTCCTGATTTTTCGCGGGTGGAAGTAACTGAAGAGGACCTGAATTCAGAAGTGGAACTACTGAAGGACGACGATGTCTTGCGTCGCGTGGCGGAGGCCAACGACTTGGCTGCACATGACTGGTTACGACGGCTGCGGCCCCACGAAGAGCAGGCGGCTCATGTGGAGCGAGCGGCGAAGAAGCTGGCCAACCAGTTAAAGGTGGAATCGATCAAGAAAACCAACCTGATCGCGGTGAGCTATGACGCGGCAGATCCTCAACTTGCAGCCCAGGTGCTGCGCTCGGTAGCGAGCATCTACCTGGAAAAGCACATGGAGGTCCACCGGCCGGCCGGGCAGCTTCATTTCTTCGACCAGCAGACCGGAGAGTCGCGACAGCAACTGGAAGAGGCCAAGCAGAAGCTGGTGAGATTCACTAACGACCATAGCGTGGTGATGGCCGCGCAGCAGCGTGATCTTGTATTGCAACGACTCGACGCGGTAGAAGCGATTTACAAGCAGACTCGGGTGGAGATGTCGGAAACTGCAAAGCGAGTCCAAGAGCTTGACCTCCAGTTGGCGAAGTTGCCGCAGCGCGCCATCACGCAAGTCCGCACGGCGGACAATCCGGAGCTGTTGCGGGCGTTGAAGGCGAGTCTGCTGGATCTTGAATTAAAGAAGACTCAGTTACTGACCAAGTTCGAGCCCAACCACCGGCTGGTGCAGGAGATAGAACAGCAAATCCTTCAAGCCAAGTCTGCGATTGCGGCCGAGAGCACGACGCCGGTGCGCGACGAAACTACAGACAGGGATGCCGACTATGAATGGGCCAGGGCAGAACTGCAGAAGGCACAGGTTGAGATGAAGGGCTTGGAAGCGCGGGAGGCAACCACGAAGGCACACTTGGCGGAATATCGCACTCTGGCCCGCCAACTTGGGAACGATGCAATTACCCAGGACGATCTTGCCAGCAGCGAGAAGGCGGCGCAGGAGAATTATCTGCTCTATGTGAAGAAACGGGAAGAAGCGCGGATGGGCGACGCGCTGGACGAAGGCGGCATCGTCAATGTAGCCATCGCCGAGCAACCGGTGGTGCCAGCATTGCCGGTGTGGCCACCCGCAGTGGTCCTGATTGTGGGCTTTGTGGCGGCCCTGACCTCAGGCACGGGAGCCGCGTTCGCCTCGGATTATCTGGATCCTGCTCTGCGCACTCCAGAGGAAGTGTTGACGTGCTTGGAAATCCCGGTCTTGGCTTCGATACCGGAAGGAAGGGGTAGGCGGTTATCCGCCTAAGGGAGATTAAGATGAGCGCGACTGCGGAAGTACTGGGAAGATCCGTACCTATTGGGTCACCGGAGCAGGGAACAGTGTTGCCGCGGGCTGGGGCCTTTGGCGAGACGAACGATTGGAATCCGAAGGACTTCGCTCGCGAGCAGATTCGGGGCCTGGTGCGGCGCGTGTTTTTTGCCAGTGGGGAACGGCCGGTAAGACAAGTCGTCTTCAGCGCGGCGGAAGCGCGCATCGACGTGGCAAGCATATGTGCCCGGGTGGCACAGGCTCTGGCCTTGGAGACACGGGCCCATGTCGCCATCGCGGACCGGGGACCCGGGATACCGCAGATCGGCGGCTCTCATCCTCATTCTCCAGATTCTCCAGGGACTGCTGTGCTCAAGTCCTCGTCGATTCAAATGGCGATCAATCTGTGGCGCGTACCGGGGATCGGATCCGGCGAATACGGCGAGGAAGTAGGAACAGGACTCAATTGGCTTGCCCACTTGGCGGCGCTGCGGAATGAGTTTGAGTATGCCGTGATTCACGGGCCATCTGCGGACACCTCGAGCGAGGCCGCTTTGCTGGGACAGTTGGCGGACGGAATTATTCTCGTCCTGGGGGCTCATAGCACACGGAAAGCGACCGCTCGCCAGATCAAGGGAACACTGGAAGCTGCCCAATGCCGGATTCTCGGAACAGTACTGAGCGCGAGAACCTTTCCGGTCCCGGAGCGGATTTACCGGCGGCTGTAGACAGTTGAGTTAAGCGCGGGTGGAAGGCCATTGGAAGACGATTACAGCGCGTGGACTGCGGCGCTGAGGACTGAAAACATTGTGCAAAAGGGAATGAGAATAGCAGTGGGGCTCAATGAGCGGTAGCTATGGGGTTGCGGCGGCAAATGTCGTCCGCCTGACACAAAAACAGGCGCCGCTGGCAGTAGCGGCAACCCCACCGCAGTGGTTTGCAATACAGACGCGATACCGATTTGAGAAAAAAGTTGTCATCGAACTGAACCACAAGCGCTGCGAAGTCTACCTGCCAATGCGGACCGAACGTCACGTGTGGAGCGATCGAAAGAAAGTGGTGACGATTCCTTTGTTCCCGGGATACGCGTTCGTGCGTATCGATCAGTCGCGGGATGCCCGGCAGGCGGTATTGAAAACTGCAGGAGTGATGGGCTTCGTAAGCTTTGGCGGGATCGTTGCCGCCGTGCCGCCGAAGCAGATTGAAGATCTGCAGCTGCTATTGCAAGAGAAGGGCCTCTTTTCCCTGCACCCGTTCGTGAAGGCGGGACAGCGCGTCCGGGTCCGGGGCGGTTGCCTGGACGGATTGGAAGGACTGCTGCTGCAACATGATGAGGGAAAGCTGGTGATATCGATTGAGTCAATCCAGCGCTCGCTGGCAATTGAGATCAAGGGATACGAGTTGGAATTGATCTGAAGTGTGTCTTCCGTGTCTCCTCCTTTTTTCCATCTAAGGCAAAGGAAACCTCAGGGAACCGATTGGGCTGCGCGGCTCATCCCGGGGTCAGCCTCTGCCAGCCACCGCCGGAAGGAAACTCCGCGGGTGCTTAGGGACTATTTATTGGTGATGCTCAACTGGGTTCTGGTCGCTGAGATATGGCAGCGGCTTCACGGGGCATTCCCGTACGTGTCAATGTTTTCGGGCCAATCGCTCACATCGTCGATTTCGCCGACTCTTCTCGGCATCGCGCTGCTTCACGGAACTCTGATCCAGCTAGCCAGCGGTCCTGAACGGCTGCGAGGTAGGGACGCGGATTTGCGCAAGCAAATGCGGACGGTGGGAACGGCTGTTTTCTGGGCTACGGTTATGCTGAGCGCCGCACTGCAACTGCAAGGTCTATCAGCGCCGGCAGCGGCGCCTGTATGGGCCGCGGGGGTCCTGCACTTTTGCGCCCTTTTCGCGCGGCGATGGGCGGAACGCGCAGGACACGTGCGGGGCGTGCCCGCCATGCGAGGCACGCGGAATGTGCTCATCGTTGGGGCGGGCCAACTGGGCCGTCGAATAGCGAACTATCTGGCCCAGCATCCGGAGATGAACGGTTCAGTTTGCGGTTTTCTGGATGACAGGAAGCCGCTGGGAAATGGCATCGTGGGTCGCACGAGCGACTTGGCGGAACTGGCCCGCACCGGATTCGTGGATGAGGTGATTCTGGCCGCGCCGCATGATCGGGACTTGACCCTGCGCGTACTGTGCGCAGCCCGGCGACTGCGGCTGGACGTGAAGATGGCACCCGACCTGTTTGGTTGCGAGCCGACGCGGGAATCGCAAGCGATTGGAAGCATCCCGCTTATTTCCCTGCACGAAGAAGAACTGCCGGTTAGGGGATTGCTGGTGAAACGTGTGCTGGACGTGGCCGCCGCTACGATCGCCCTCATCCTCTTGGCGCCGGCACTGGTGCTAATCGCGATTCTCATCAAACTGGGTTCGCCCGGGCCTGTGCTTTATACCGCGCCGCGCGCGGGACGCAAGGGCAAACCGTTTCACTGCTACAAGTTTCGCACCATGGTGAAGGATGCCGACGATCTGAAAGAAAAACTGCGGAAACGAAATCAGAGGTCGGGTCCATTTTTCAAGATCACACACGATCCGCGAATCACACGGATCGGACGATTCCTGCGCCGCTACAGTCTGGATGAGCTTCCGCAGCTGTTGAATGTGCTGAAAGGCGAGATGAGTCTTGTCGGACCCCGGCCGCATCCGCTGGATGATGTTTCCGCGTATGCAATCGAGCACTTGCCACGGCTGGACGTGATCCCGGGAATGACCGGACTTTGGCAGGTGACTGCAAGGCGGGATCCGTCCTTTCAAAATGGAATGAACTTGGATATTGAGTACATCCACTGTTGGAGCCTGGGCATGGATATGCGGATTCTGCTCAAGACCGCGGGAGCGGTTCTACGAGGGAGTGGGGATTGATGTCATCCGCCTCGGCGAGGATGTTGGCACCCGCTGCTTTGGCGGGGGAGGCGGCCAGGAGAGGTCTTCTGGTGTGGCTGCGCCTGTTGCAAGCGATGACGACCTCGCCCGCTACTCTGTTCCTCGCGGCTCTTACGGCCATGCTGTTGCGTCATCCTGATGTGCCGTTCTACGAAATCGATCGGGTGGCGTTTGCTCTATTGGTGCTCGGCGTAGCGGGACGGGCGGTTGTGACTCGGCAGAGGTTGATGGTGATGGAGCGGGCGACGTGGCCGATGATCGGACTGACACTCTTGGCGGTGGCGAGCGCAATAGGGCAACCGTTCGATAACCAGACCTGGTGTCTGCTGGCGGCAAAGTTTATTGTGCCGTTCGCACTTTTTCATCTCGCGGGGTTTGTGTTTCGAGAGGAGTGTGGACTTCGGCGGTTCGAGTGTTTCGCGGTCGTGGTGCTTGCCTATCTCTGTTTCACGTCGATCGCATTCATGGTTGGCGCTAGGTTCTGGATCTTTCCGCGCTGCATCTTGGATGAAAGCCTCGGCTACCATGCCGACCGGGCCAGAGGGCCGTTGCTGCAGGCTGTGGCGAACGGGGTTTCATTGAACCTCCTGGGTGTGCTGGCGCTGCATGCGTTTCTACGAGGAAGAATTCGCGGTCTGAAAGCTGCAGTGCTGCTGGGTTCCGTGCCGGTTGCAATTCTGGCGACGATGACACGCGCCGTCTGGCTTTCCTTCGTTGCCAGCGTGGGGGTTTTGATCCTGCGCTCGAAGAACCGGAGGCTTCGGCGCGTCTGTGCTGGCGTGGCATTCGTGGGAGCTGTGGGCGTACTCATCACGCTGAGTTTTGACGATCAGCGGCGTGCTCTCACGGATCGTATGCAGGAATCTGGGCCCGTCGATTATCGCGAGGCGGTCTATGCTGGCGGCTGGCAGATGTTCCTGGAAAAACCCTTCACCGGGTGGGGAGTAAATCAAATGCCCGCAGAGTTGGCGCGTCACGTAAGCGGATACAAGGAAACGGAATTGTATCCGCATAATACCTACCTGGAACTGCTGGTGGAGCACGGTATCTTCGGTCTGGCGCTCTATGGCTGGTTGATGTGGGAGCTTCTGAGGCTTGGGCGAGGCCCGGTTCCGCGGGCCGAATACGCTGGTCTGCTGAACAATGATTTCCACGAGATGTGGCCGGTATTGCTCGGTATCTACTGGGTGAATGCCGCAGTTGTCGTCATGAACTACCAGTTCGTGAATGGACTACTGTTTACTTTGGCAGGGATGCTGGCCGCGCAGCGGCGGCGCGCAGCAAGAAGTGTGGAACGCCATCCAGACCGTTCTTTTCAGGCATTTCGCGCCGCCACTCATTAAATCCCACCTCCTTCCAATACCGTACCCTCCGAGCCCGTGCTTACCATCGCTTATCTCGCGAATCAATTTCCTGCGGCCGTCGAGCCCTATGTGGGCGAGGAAATCCAGGAACTGCGGCAGCGGGGAGTGAAAGTCATTCCGGGGAGTGTGCGAAGGCCGGATGCGGGCCTCCACGGATCAGCCAACGCAGATGCCGAGCCAGAGATTCGCATTCAGCCGCTTCGAGTTCTGATTCTTCTAAGATCCCTCGGGCTGGCGGCGCGGCGCTGGGACCGGATTGCCGATCTAGTGAAGCGGGTGCTCCTGACCGGGAAGGAATCGCCCAAGCATCGACTAAAAGCACTGCTGCACACCTGGTTAGGAGCTTATTACGCCGTGCTGCTGCAAGGGCGGGGAGTGGATCACGTCCGTGTGCATCACGGCTATTTCGGGTCGTGGATCGCGATGGTGGGGGCCCGGTTGCTGGGAGTGAGTTTTAGCCTGACGCTGCACGGGTCAGACTTGTTGGTCGACGGCGCCTATCTCGACACGAAGCTGAAGAATTGCCTGTTTTGCGCGACTATTTCCGACTACAACCGCCGCTACATTCTGGAGCATTTTCCCGAGATCGACCCCGGGAAAATCATCGTGTCGCGGTTGGGTGTAGATGTTGTGGCACGCGCGGATTCCGAGGGGAGGACCTGCAAAGGTGAGCGCTGGCCTTTAACTGTGCTGGCCGTTGGGCGCCTGCATGCGGTGAAGGATCACGCATTTCTGATTCGCGCCTGTGCTCGACTGCGCGAGGGTGGACTCGACTTTAAGTGTCTGATTGCCGGCGAAGGCCCCGAGCGGCGGCGTCTGGAATCGCTGATCCGGGAAAACCAGCTAGAAGAAGGGCTCACGCTGCTCGGCCACGTCGGCCAGTCGCAGATGGATCCACTCTACCGGCGCGCCGATGTAGTTGTGCTCACAAGCCGTAGCGAAGGAATTCCGTTGGTGTTGATGGAAGCGATGATCCGGGGCCGATTGGTGCTCGCTCCCGCGATTACGGGGATCCCGGAGATCGTTATTCCGGGGAAAACGGGATTTCTATATACACCCGGAGAGGTGGAGGATTTTGTGGCCAGGATTCTCTTCCTCGACATGCTGATGCACTCCGAGGATCGCTGTGCGGTGAGTCGACTGGACTGGATCCGGCACACGGCGAGATTACAAGTCCTTCACAACTTCAATCGCAGGAAAAACCTGACCCACTTTGGCAATCGGTTCCTGCAGTTGATCGCCACCCCGGATTTTGCGCCCCAGAATTTCACGAACCAGGATTTCACGAACCAGGACTGGAGTCCTCCTCATGAGGATATTGTTTTGCAACAAATATAACTACGCCTTCAGCGGGACCGAAACCTACCTGTTCGGAGCCATGGAACTCCTGCGTTCCAGGGGACATGAGGCGGCCCTTTTTTCCATGACCGACCCCCGAGGCCAGCCCACTCCGTACGACCACCATTTCATGCCTCGCATTGATTTCAAAAAGCAGGGCGGATGGGTTCACAAGGCGCGTCTGGCGGCGCATGCGATTTATTCCCGCGAGGCCCGGCATCGTATTCGGGGAATGATCGCAGACTTCCGGCCTCACGTTGCTCACGTGCGGAACATCTACCACCATCTATCACCGTCAATCTTGTGGGAGCTGAGGGCGCAGAAAATTCCGGTGGTCTACCACCTCAACGACTTCAAAGTGCTGTGCGCCAGCTATAACCTGGTGTTGCGCGGAGAAGCCTGTGAGGCATGCAGGGGGGGCGAATTCTGGCACGCGCTGACGGAGAAGTGCTATCCGGGATGGGGCGAGCGGATGACGCTGGTGGCGGAGGCCTACGTCCACAAATGGCTGGGCACGTACCGAAAATGCGTGGATTGCTTTCTTGCACCCAGCTTGTTTGTACGGGACAAGTTTGTCGAGCATGGCTGGGACCCCGCTAAGTTTGAAGTTCTTCCCCACTTCCAGTCAATCAAGGCCGTTGCGGAGCGCGGCGCAGAAAACGCTCCTCTGCTTTACTTCGGCCGGTTGTCGCCGGAAAAAGGCGTAGAGGACCTGCTGCACGCAATGCAGCGCCTGCCGAATCTTCGCCTGCTCGTTGCGGGGGACGGACCCGAGCGCGGGAGGTTGGAGCACTTAGCTGCCGAGTTGAGATTAACCAATGTGGAGTTTGCCGGCCACATGGCGGGGGCTGATCTGGAGCGCGCGATTGCGAACTCGCGCTTCACCGTGCTGCCGTCGCATGCCTATGAAACGCTGGGCAAGACGATTCTTGAATCCTATGCGGAAGCGCGGGCCGTTGTGGCCACGGACCTGGGATCGCGGCGGGAATTGGTACACGCGGGCAAGACGGGGCTCCTGTACAAGATGGGCGATGTAGAGCAGTTGGCAGCGGCTATCCAGTTTCTCAGCCTACATCCGGAACTGGCCGAGAAAATGGGTCAGGCCGGCCGGGAACAAGTGCGGCAACGGCACACTCCAGAGGGGCACTACGCGGCCCTGGTGAGCTTGTATGAACGCCTGGCTGGCCGAACGAAACGCTCTTCGGACGATGGCAAGCAGGGAAGCACACAGAATACAACTCCCACCCCGAATACAGCACGAACTGCGATGGATCGAGTGGAAAGCCATGGCTTCGCGAAGCAGATTGCCTTTCGGCCAGACCCGCGGGCTGGCGGCTTCCTTGTGAATAGACAGTTGCAGAAACGAATGCTCAGGGTTGCATTCATTGGTGGTAGGGGTGTGGTGTCGAAGTACAGCGGGATTGAGACCTACTACGAAGAGATTGGAAAACGCCTGGCCGGCATGGGGCACCAGGTCACAGTGTATTGCCGGGCGTATTTCACCCCTCCGGGGAAACAGCATAACGGCATGCGAGTGGTGCGGTTGCCCACCCTACGGTCCAAGCACCTGGAAACGTTAATACACACATTTCTCAGCACCCTCCATGTTTTGGTGCGGCCTTGCGACGTCGTGCACTACCAGGCGCTAGGTCCGGCGCTGTTTTCGTTCATTCCACGGGTTGCGGGCAAGAAAACCGTGGTCACCGTGCAGGGGCTTGATTGGCAGCGCAAGAAATGGGGCCGCCTGGCCTCTGCCGTCCTGCGGCTTGGCGAGCGGGCGGCGGTGAGCTTTCCCACCAGTACAATGGTCGTCTCTCGAACGTTGCAGCAGCACTATTGGGAGAACTATGGCGTCGAGACCTCTTTCATACCGAATGGCGGCCTACTGCGTGAATGGTCTTTACCTGACAAGATCTTTGATTCGGGTATTGAGCCGGGGAAATACATTTTGTTTCTGGGGAGATTCTCTCCGGAAAAGGGCTGCCACCTCCTGGTGGACGCCTATGAGAAGTTGGACACCGACGTCAAATTGGTAATGGCGGGAGCGTCGAGCCACTGCGACGATTACTCACGCCAACTGCGAGCCCATGCCAGCGAGCGCATCAAGATGCTGAACTGGATTTCAGGCGAAGCTCTCGACGAGTTGCTGACCAATGCCCTGTTGTTCGTCTTGCCATCCGATCTCGAGGGTTTATCCCTTGCCTTGCTGGATGCGATGGGCGCAGGGCTATGCGTGCTCACCAGCGACGTTGCGGAAAATAGGGAAGCCATTGACGACGCGGGATTCACTTTCCGGCGTGGCGACGTTGCCGACCTGGCGGACCGCCTGCGATTCCTGATTGCGAATCCCGTGGTGCGGGAGGCCGCCGGACGGGCCGCAAAACGCCGCGTTCGCGAACATTATCAATGGCCGGACATTGCCACAGAAATTGAGCGAATCTATTTCGAAATGATGGGCTGGGAATTGGCAATGCCGGCCAAGAAGCCAAGTGGGCGTGCATTAGCGCCCGCACCCGCGAAGAAGCGAAGGGCAGGCTAAGACGGCGGGCGTGGTGCTTTACGAAATGTCCTAACTCATACAGAACCGAATGCACCAACAGGAGGACGGGGTGAATCCCGTCCTTTTTGTTTACAATTGACATTCGCTCGCAGGCAACAGAACAGCAAACGGGCACGCGATTGAATCCAGAGCGACCTCCCATATGGAAAACACGATCCTGGTCACGGGTGGGGCAGGTTTTATCGGATCCAACTTTATACTGCAGCGGATGGAACGGGATTCGGCTTCTGTTGTGAATCTGGACAAACTGACTTATGCGGGGAATCTGCACAACCTCGAGACCATCGCAGACGAGCGGCGGTATGAATTCATGCGCGGCGACATTGCAGACCGCCGCCTAGTGCGCGGGCTGCTGGCACGCTGCAAGCCGCGAGCCATCGTGCATTTTGCAGCCGAAAGCCACGTTGATCGCTCCATCCGGGGACCGGAGGATTTCATCCGTACCAACGTGGATGGGACGTTCGCACTGCTGGAGGAGGTTCGAGCCTATTGGGGAGGCTTGGCTGAGCAGGAGAAATCCGGCTTTCGTTTCTTACACGTCTCCACCGATGAGGTGTTTGGCTCGCTCGGGATCGATGATCCTGCTTTTTCGGAGACCACGCCTTACGCACCCAATAGTCCTTATGCCGCGTCCAAAGCAGCCTCAGACCACCTTGTGCGCGCCTACCACCACACTTACGGATTGCCCACGCTGACCACGAACTGCTCCAATAACTACGGGCGCTTTCAATTTCCGGAGAAACTAATTCCGCTGGTGATCCTGAACGCTTGCGATGGAAAGCCGCTGCCGGTCTATGGAGACGGTCAAAACGTTCGGGACTGGCTTTATGTGGCAGATCACTGTGAAGCGATTGCAGCCGTGCTTGCGCGCGGGCGAGTTGGGGAAACGTATAACATCGGGGGCTGGAACGAGAAGCGCAACATCGACATCGTCGAGACAATCTGCGACATTGTGGATGAGATGGCGGGGAGTCGCGGATCTTCGCGCCGCGGCCTGATTACATTTGTGAAGGACCGTCCCGGACACGACCGGCGTTATGCCATGGACGCAACCAAGATCGAGCGCGAACTCGGCTGGCGTCCATCGGAAACATTTGAGAGCGGCATCCGAAAGACGGTAAAGTGGTATTTGGAGCATGAGGAGTGGGTCTGCGATGTAACTAGCGGCGGCTACCGGCAGTGGATTGAAACGCACTATTCTTCTTGAATTTAGAACTGTTGAATTGCGGACCGTTGCATTGCAGCCGCAGCTGAATAATCGTCCTATGAAGCAAGCCTCGAACACGAGTTACAAGGGGATCATTCTCGCAGGGGGGTCGGGAACTCGTTTATATCCTGTGACCCACGCCATGGGGAAAAGCCTGCTCCCGATTTACAACAAACCCATGATCTATTACCCGCTATGCACGTTGATGCTGGCGGGGATCCGCGACATCCTCCTTATTACCACACCGGACGACATACTCAAGTTTCAAACGCTGCTGGGGGACGGAAGTCAGTTTGGAATCCGGTTGCAATACAAGGTGCAGCCCAAGCCGGAAGGAATTGCGCAGGCTTTTCTGGTGGGGGAGGCGTTTCTCGCGTCCAGCGCTTGCGCGCTGGTGCTGGGCGACAATATTTTTTATGGTCACGACCTAGGCAAGGACTTGCGGGAAGCCGCTACTAAGAATCAAGGCGCCCGTGTATTTGCTTATCCTGTGCACGATCCCGAACGCTACGGAGTTGTGGAGTTCGATGGTGCGGGGCGTGCGCTCAGTATCGAAGAGAAGCCCAGCCAGCCGAAATCCCGTTACGCGGTCACCGGACTTTATTTTTATGATGACCAGGTAGTAAAGATCGCGAAGTCGCTGAAGCCCAGTCCGCGTGGCGAGTTGGAGATCACCGACGTGAACAAGGCATACCTGGAGCGCGGCCAATTGGACGTGGTGGTCATGGGACGGGGAATGGCCTGGCTGGATACGGGCACGCATGAGTCCTTGATGGACGCTGCACTCTACATTCAAGCCATTGAAAAGAGGCAAGGGTTGATGGTCGCGTGCCCCGAAGAGATCGCATTCCGTTCCGGTTACATCACGGCGGAGCAAGTGGAGAAAATTGGTAACTCGATGAAGAACAATAGTTACGGCGCTTACCTGCTGCAACTGTTGCGAGAGAAGGTATTCTGATGGATGCAGTCGAAGCAGCCCGTCCGGCGATGAATGCGCTCAAGAAAATCCCGACTTCGCTGCCCGGGGTATTCGCGCTCGAGCCGCGAGTATTCGGAGATGAGCGCGGATTTTTCTTCGAGAGCTACAACCAGCGGATCATGGCGGAGGCCGGAATCACGGAAAACTTTGTGCAGGATAACCATTCCTGTTCCTCCCGCAACGTTCTACGGGGCTTGCATTATCAGGTAAAGCATCCGCAGGGAAAGCTTGTACGTGCCGCCGAGGGGGAGATTCTTGACGTCGCCGTGGACATGCGCCGAAGTTCTCCCACCTTTGGCTGCTGGGAAGCGGTGCGATTGTCAGGTGAGAACAAGCGCATGCTGTGGATTCCTGCGGGCTTCGCGCACGGATTCCGTGTAATTTCCGAGAAGGCCCATGTGCTTTACAAAGCAACTGATTTTTATGCACCCGAGCACGAACGCACGCTCGCCTGGAACGATTCCCAGCTCAAGATCGACTGGGAACTGGACGGCGAACCGATCATATCGGCGAAAGACCAACGGGGCGTGGCATTCCGCGACGCCGAAAGTTACAACTAGATTTCCATGCGTGTCACAATTTTTGGCGCCTCCGGCCTGCTGGGCAAAGCGCTATTGCGCGAGTGGAGCGGCGATACCTTAACGGGGCTCAGTTCGCGCGATGCGGACATTCGCGATGCGAAGCGCGTGCGGCAGGTGGTGCGGGAAACGCGTCCGGAGTGGATCGTCTTGGCCGCAGCTTACACGAATGTGGACGGATGCGAAAGCAATCCGGACCTGGCTTTCGCGGTGAATCGCGATGGCGCGGTAAATGTCGCCACGGCGGCGAAGGAAGTTGGAGCGCGGCTGGTCCTCCTCAGCTCCGATTACGTGTTTGATGGAAAAAAAAACACCCCCTATGAGACCGGAGACCGACGAAATCCGCAGAGCGTGTACGGACGAACCAAAGCTGAGGCGGAGATCAAACTGCTGGAGTTGATGCCGGATTGTTGCGTCGCCAGAACGTCGTGGCTGTTTGGAATCGGTGGGAAATGCTTTCCCGATACGATCTTGAATCTGTCCGCCGGCCGTCCAGCGCTCGATGTGGTCAATGACCAGCGCGGGTGCCCCACGTATGCGGTCGATCTGGCACACGCGATCGCTCAATTATGCCGGAAGAACACGAGCGGAATCGTGCACGTGACGAATGCGGGAGACTGCACCTGGTTTGAGTTTGCGCAAGAGATTGTGGGGAGTGCGGGGCTTGCCACAACCGTGCGACCGGTGAGCAGTCAGCAGATGGCACGCCCTGCGCCTCGGCCCACATATTCGGTTCTGTCGCCGGTTCGTCTGCGAGCTCTCGGAATTGAAATGCCTTCCTGGCGTGATGCACTGAGACGTTATTTGGAACAGCGACAGCTAACAATCTAGTGCCGAAATTGCCTCCCCTCCGCCCACCCTGTTACGATTGCTGAGACCTGCCTGGGCTTCTCGTGAAATTAATCCAGAATTACATTGATGGCCGCAACGTGCCCGGGAAGCGCGAGTTTGCGGACGTGAATCCGGCGGACGGAACAGTGATCGCAAAGGTCACTGAAGCTGACGAGTCACAGGTGGGCGAAGCTGTGCACGCGGCTCGGCGTGCGTCGCGCGGAGAATGGGGCCGGCTCGGAGTCCGCGAGCGCGCGGCGCGATTGCACCGGGTTGCGGATGCGATAGAGAAGCGCTTCGATTGCTTCGTCCAGGCCGAAGTTGCCGACACGGGCAAGCCGGTCTCTCTGGCCTCCAAGCTCGATGTTCCTCGTGCGGCGGCGAACTTCCGCGTATTCGCCGACCTGGTGAAAATGTCCGGGCTGGAATCCTTTCAGACGGAAACTCCTGATGGAAAAAATGCTCTTAACTACGCGGTGCGCAAGCCGCTGGGTGTCATCGGCGTGATTATTCCGTGGAACCTGCCCTTGCTCTTACTTACCTGGAAAGTCGCTCCCGCGCTGGCATGCGGCAATGCGGTGGTCGTCAAGCCTTCCGAAGAAACTCCGGCCACAGCTGCGCTACTCGCCGAGGCGATGCAGGAAGCAGGAATTGCAAACGGCGTCTATAACGTGGTGCATGGCTTCGGGCCTGGGTCGGCGGGTGAGTTTCTTACGCAGCATCCTGATGTGGATGCGATCACATTTACCGGCGAATCTCGCACCGGCGCTGCCATTATGAAGGCGGCGGCGCCCACGGTGAAGCCGGTTTCGTTTGAACTGGGCGGAAAGAATGCGGCGATCGTCTTCGCGGATTGTAATTTTGAAGAAGCCGTGAACGGATTATCCGACGCCGTGTTTCTTAACACCGGGCAAGTCTGCCTTTGCGCCGAGCGCGTTTATGCCGAACGAAAGGTTTTCGCCGAATTCGTGGAAGCGCTGAAACGAAAAGCGGAAAGTTTGCATCCGGGTTGGCCGAACGACCCGAAGACTGATCTTGGGCCTCTGATTTCGGCGCAACATCGGGAGAAGGTCCTCTCCTATTACCGGCTGGCCCGGGAAGAAGGCGCGACGCTTGTAACCGGCGGAGGTGTTCCGACATTTGGCGACAATCGCGACCACGGTTTCTACGTGCAACCAACCATCTATACTGGACTTTTGGAATCGGCACGCTGCGTGAAAGAAGAAATCTTTGGGCCGGTTTGTCACATCACGCCGTTTGACTCGGAAGAGGAAGCCGTCGCCATGGCCAATGACACAAAGTACGGACTGGCCGCCTCGATCTGGACCAGCGATCTGAAGCGTGGTCATCGCGTGGCGCAGCAAATGAATGTCGGCATCACGTGGGTGAATTGTTGGTTCTTGCGCGATCTGCGAACGCCGTTTGGTGGAGCGAGGCTTTCCGGTATTGGACGCGAAGGCGGAATGCACTCGCTGAACTTCTATTCTGAACTGAACAATATCTGTATCGGGCTGTGATACTGTGCGGCTGCACACAATTCAAATGAAGATACGTGGGGTGGAGAGCAAAGTCGTCGAAGGCAAAGCGACCCCGCGCGGCAAGTATCCCCACGTCAAGCGTGCCGGCGATTTTCTTTTTGTGTCCGGCACCAGCGCCCGCCGCGCCGATGACACGATTGCTGGCGCAGAAGTGGATCCATTAGGTACAACACGGCTCGATATCCGCGTGCAAACGCGCGCCGTGATCGAGAATATCCGCGACATTCTGCAGAGTGTGGGAGCCCAACTGCAGGATGTGGTCGAGATTTCCACCTACCTGGTGAGCATGGATGATTTTGCCGGCTACAACGAGGTCTATGGCGAATGTTTCGGGTACGATGGTCCCGCGAGAACAACCGTCGCGGTGCATCAGTTGCCGCATCCCCACTTGCTCATCGAGATCAGAGCGACGGCTTACAAACCGTTGAAATAGGAGGCGCGATGGCGTCCATCAAGAATCTGAAGGCTTTCAATTTTAAATCTTGGATCGAAGAGAACAAAGAGAAGCTCAAGCCTCCGGTGGGAAACGCGCAGGTGTGGGAAGATGGCGAGTTGATGGTGACCGTAGTGGGTGGGCCAAATCAGCGGCGCGACTATCACGACGATCCGACGGAAGAATTCTTCTATCAGCTAAGAGGCAATATCTCCCTGCGCATTATGGAGACGCCCGGCAAGCCCCCGCTGGAAGTACCGATCAAAGAAGGCGACATTTTTCTTTTGCCGAAGCACATGCGTCACTCGCCGCAGCGACCCGCCGATACCGTGGGAGTGGTCGTTGAAGTGCCGCGCCCCGAGGGCTCTCTGGATGCCTTCGAGTGGTACTGCCCGAACTGCCACCAATTGATCTATCGCGCGGAAGTAAAACTGAAGAGCATCGTCAAGGATCTGCCGCCTCTGTTTGAACAGTTTTATTCGAATGAGGGCCGGCGGAAGTGTAAGCATTGCGGCACGATTCATCCGGGCAAATGAAACATGCAAGTCATCGACATCCATAACCATTTTTTCCCCAACTCATGGCCCGACCTGGCTGCGCGTTATGGCACGCCGCACTGGCCGTGGATCAAGCACACTGAGCCGGGGAAGGCCGACATTATGGTTGGGGACCGCTTCTTCCGCCATATCTACTCGGCGTGTTGGGATCCGGAGGTCCGGCTGCAGGAGATGGATCGTGACGGGGTCGACTTGCAGGTCATCTCTGCCACTCCGGTATTGTTTGCGTACGGGCATATGGTGGCGCATGCGCTGGATTGCGCGCAAATGTTCAACGATGCCGCGCTTGAACTATGCAGCCGGGGAAAAGGCAGGTTGAAATCGTTCTGCCAGGTTCCCTTACAAGACACTGACGCGGCTTGCAAGGAGCTGACTCGATGCATGCGAGCAGGTCACCTCGGCGTACAAATTGGTAATCACGTTGGCGACAGAAATCTGGACGATCCCGCCATTGTGACTTTTCTTCACCACTGCGCCGATGAAGGCGCGGCGGTGCTTGTTCATCCCTGGGAGATGTTGGGCCAGGACCGGATGACGAAATACATGATGCCGTGGACGGTCGGCATGCCGGCGGAGACTCAACTCTCCGTGGTGGCACTTATTTTGAGCGGAGCCTTTGACCGGCTACCGAGCACGCTGCGTATCTGTTTCGCGCATGGCGGAGGGAGTTTCGTATTTTTGCTGGGCCGGCTGGAAAATGCCTGGCATCACCATCCGGTCGCGCGTGGTGAATGTCAACATCCACCCAGCTACTATCTCAACCGCTTCTACGTCGACTCCGCGGTGTTCGACCAGCGCTCACTGCGATTCCTTGTCGAGACTATGGGAGCGGATCAGGTGATGCTCGGTTCGGACTATCCCTTCCCGCTGGGCGAAGAACGAGTGGGCTCGCTGATACGCCAAAGTAATTTGCCACAACATACCAAGGCTAAGCTGCTGAGCGGAAATGCAACGCGGTTCTTGGGGCTCAGGCCCGGGCCGCTCGAAGCCGGTGATAAGAAAGTTGACGCGGCCGCTAGCTCATCGCCGCCCGCACCTCAGCCCGAGCAGCTTACCTACAGCTCGTATCTGAAAGTTCCGGAACTGCTGGAGCTGCAACGGCCACAATCTTCACCACAGCACCACGATGAGTTGTTGTTTATCCTCGTGCATCAGACCTACGAGCTGTGGTTCAAGGAATTGCTCCATGACCTCGATGCCGTGGTGGGGAACTTGCAAAGAGCCGGTATGGCTCCACAATCGCATGACGAAGTGTATGAGGCGGCACGACTGCTGCGCCGCTGTACGGAGATCACGCGGGTGCTGGTGGAGCAGTTCACGATTCTGGAAACGATGCTGCCCACGCATTTTCTTGCGTTTCGTGGTCTGCTGGAGCCTGCCAGCGGATTCCAGTCCGAACAGTTTCGAGAGATTGAATTTCTATGCGGATTGAAGGACGAGAAAATGCTGCGCTATCACCGGCCCACAGCGGAGGCGTATGCAAGTCTGAAGCGCCGGTTAGAGGAGCCCTCGCTGCGCGACGCATTCTTCGGAGCATTGCAGGCGATGGGCAAACTTACGCCGGCCGCCGAAGACGCGACCGACCGGGAGCAATTCGAAGCCCGCGCCCGCGCAGTACATGCACTGTACCAGGATGAGCATCATCATCGCGACTGGATCGATGTCTGCGAGCGGTTGACGGAGTTTGACGAGCTGGTCGTGAGCTGGCGGTTGCGCCACATCCAGCTAGTCGAGCGCATCATCGGAATCCGCATGGGCACAGGGGGAAGCGCGGGAGCATCCTACCTTAAGCTGACACTCGATAAGAAGTTTTTCCCCGAATTGTGGGAGGCGCGGACGTTGCTGACCGAGTAAGGCATATGTTTTTTCACTTTGTTCGTCGAAAGAGTCGCTCGTCGAATTTCTCAGATGACCGCAGCTGACAGAATCACACTGATTGGCGCTGGACTGAATGGTCCTCTTCTCGCCATTCTTCTGAGGCAGCGTGGATTTTCAGTTGAGATCTACGAGCGACGGCCCGATATGCGGCGAGTGCAAGTGAGTGCCGGACGGTCCATCAATCTCGCGCTCTCGACTCGCGGAATTCATGCTTTGCAGCAGGCCGGCCTGTGGGAGCGTATGCGGAGCATCATCATCCCGATGAGAGGACGGATGATGCATTCGACTGCCGGAGAACTTACCTTCCAACCTTACGGAAAGAATGAAGCCGAGGTCATCAACTCGATTTCGCGGGCGGAGCTGAACATCGCTCTCATCAATGCCGCGGAGGAAAATGGTGCGTCCATTCACTTCAATCAGCGCTGTACGGGATACGACCTGAAGACTGGCGCAATTCGAGTCCGCAACGACGAGACGAGTGAAGAGGCGGCTCATGAGGCTGGGGTTGTGATCGGCTGCGATGGTTCCGCGTCGGCGATTCGAGCGGAGATGCTCAGGCTGAGCCGGTTCAACTTTTCGCAGCAATATCTCGACTACGGCTACAAAGAGCTGACGATTCCGGCTGGTTCAAATGGGCAGCATCTGCTGGAGACTCACGCCCTGCACATTTGGCCGCGCGGCAACCATATGTTGATCGCATTGCCCAATGTCGACGGTACGTTCGCCTGCATTCTGTTCCTGCCGTTTGAGGGCGTAGACAGCTTTGCCAACCTGACCACGGAGGCACAGGTGATCCGGTTTTTCGAGTCTCGCTTTCCGGATGCCGTTTTGTTGATGCCACAACTGGCCGACAACTACTTTGCGAATCCGACCGGAGCGATGGTTACGATCAAGTGTTCGCCGTGGCATATGGAAGGACGAGCGTTGCTCCTCGGGGACGCCGCTCATGCCATCGTTCCTTTCTTCGGCCAGGGATTGAATTGCGGATTCGAAGACTGCACCTGTCTAATAGAGTTGCTCGAACGGCGCGGGGTGGACTGGCCGAGAGTGTTCGCTGAGTTCGAGAATGAGCGCAAGGTTAATACCGATGCCATCGCGGACATGGCCATCGAGAATTTCACGGAGATGAGAGATCAGGTTGCGGACTCGCGATTCCTGTTGAGGAAAAAGGTGGAATTGGCACTCGAAGCAAAGTATCCGCGGCTTTTTGTGCCGAAATATGCCATGGTTACCTTTCATCGCATCCCCTACTCCGTGGCCCAGGCTCGCGGCACGGTTCAGGACCGAATGCTGGCCGAACTCTGCGAGTCCCTCGATTGCGTGGAGGATCTCGACTGGGGCAAAGCGAAGTGGTTGATTGGCCGCGATCTCACTCCGCTGGAGCTGCGGCCGTGACCAAGCTCGAGTCTCAACCAGCGTTTCAAGCAGGCGAAGATTTTGCGATCACGATGGATGAACGCGATCCCCTGAAGGGCTATCGCGAACGCTTCTTGTTCCCTAAGAACGCAAACGGTGACTGCGTGTACCTGTGCGGCCACTCGCTTGGACTGCAACCGAAGACAGCGGCTGCATATATTGAGCAGGAATTGACAGACTGGGCTCAACTTGGCGTGGAAGGCCACTTCCGAGCGAAGAATCCGTGGATGCCCTACCACCGGCTACTTACAGAACAGACAGCGGAACTGGTAGGAGCGAAGCCGCTCGAAGTTGTGGTGATGAATTCGCTCACGGTGAATCTGCATTTGATGATGGTCTCGTTTTACCGTCCGACGGCAAAGAGATACAAGATTGTCGTAGAGCGCGGGGCTTTTCCCTCCGATCAGTACGCAGTACAGTCGCAGATCAGCTTCCATGGGTTTGACCCCGCGACTTCGCTAATCGAGTTAACGCCGGCTCCAGGCGACTTCTGCCTTCGCGATGAAGACATTGAAGCATTCATCGAGCGTACCGGAGATGATGTCGCTCTGATCTTGCTGGGAGGCGTGAATTATGCGACTGGCCAAGCGTTTGATATGGCTCGCATCACGCGATCAGGCCGGACGCGGGGGTGCATGGTTGGTTTCGATCTGGCTCACGCGGCCGGTAATTTGCAATTGAAGCTGCATGAGTGGGGTCCGGACTTTGCTGTCTGGTGCAGCTACAAATATCTGAATGGCGGTCCCGGATGTGCCGCTGCTTGTTTTGTCCATGAACGGCACGCGCGCGCCTGGGATCTGCCTCGCTTTGCGGGTTGGTGGGGACACGACGAAGAATCACGCTTCGAGATGGGGCCGAACTTTCGGGCGATGTCCGGCGCCGATGGCTGGCAGTTGAGCAATCCGTCGATTGTCAGCCTGGCGGTGCTCCGGGCGTCGATGGACATCTTTCACGAAGCGGGCATGGAGCGGCTGCGGACCAAGAGCGTCTCGCTGACCGGCTATCTGGAATTCTTGCTAAGTCAGAAGGCATCTCCAAGCTTCTCTATCATTACCCCGCACGAAAACGAACGGCGTGGAGCACAGATCTCCATCCGAGTCGACCATAACGGGCGGCGCGTGTGTGAAGGGTTGGCCAAGGAAGGCATCCTCGGCGACTGGCGGGAACCAGATACTTTCCGGGTTGCACCCGTGCCCCTCTACAACTCCTACCAGGATGTTTTCCGGTTTGTTCGTCGATTCACGGCAGCAATTCGTTAGAAGTCTTCATAGCGCGGTCCAGCAACGTGCGCGATTACTTCCGTAATGTCCCCGCCTTCTCGGCATGAACATACACTCTTAGTCGTGAGCTTAATCTCTGTGGGACGACCGAACAGGGGGACGGGACTCGTGTGCGCGGTGGTTTGCGTACAAGTCCTCGTGTCTCTTCTGGCCCCACGCGGTATTGGATTAACCGCTTTCGGCGACCTGACGCAGTGTGTCCTGCTCTTTTGTGCAACGCTGTTCATTCTTTCGAACATTCGAACCAGCTATAAGAGAGCCCGGCTTTTCTGGGCTCTCATGGCATTTGGTTGCGGGATGTGGCTCTGCGCGCAGGTTCTGTGGACCTACTTCGAGGTTTTTCTGCGTCAGGATGCGCCGAATCCGTTTGTTGGAGACGTGGTTCTGTTCCTGCACGTAGTTCCCATGATGGCGGCCCTGGTGGTGCAACCGCACATTCAACGGAATGACCATTCCCTGCGGTTGGTATCGCTCGACTTCTTCCTTCTGCTCACGTGGTGGCTTTACTTATACCTCTTTATCGTGATTCCGTGGCAATACGTTTCGCCAAACGAAATTGCCTATGGCCGCAGCTTCGACTTGCTTTACGCCTGTGAACAGATCGTTCTGATCGTTGGCGTAGGCCTGGTTTGGAAGCGGAGCCACGGGTACTGGCACAACATTTATGGGAAGCTTTTCAAAGCCTCTTTGTTCTATAGCGTAGGTTCCATTCTTGCTAGTGTGGCGATCGATTTTCACCAGTACTATACGGGTGGTCTTTACGATGTTCCGCTGGTAGCCGCCATGGCGTGGTTTGCAGTGGTGGGTTTCATAGCGCGTGAATCCTCGTCCCACCAACCCACCGACCAAGAACCCCGCCACAACCACAGCATGTGGACCGCACGATTGGCGATGATGGCTGTATTTTCCACGCCGCTCATGGTGGCATGGGCGGAATTTGGAGGAGGATCGCCACCGGCGGTTCGCGCCTACAGGCTACTGCTCACCGCGGCAGCCATGATCTTCATAGGTGCACTTGTGTTCCTTAAGCAGCACTGGATGGACCGGGAACTGCTTCACTTGCTGCGCCTGTCGGGTCAGAATCTCGATGAGATGTGCAAGCTGAAAGACGAATTGGAGAACAAGGAACAGAGTCTCCGGTGGCACAGTCTGGAACTGCAGCGTAAGAATCTAGAACTACAGGAGATTTCTTACACAGATCCGCTGACCGGTGTGTGGAACCGTCGCTATCTGGAAGAAATTCTGACGGCGGAAGCGGGACAAGTTTTGCGAAACTACGAGCGGGCTCACGGCAACGACATTCGCAAGTTAGATCATCGCGATCTGATCTTTCTCATGGTCGATATGGATTTCTTCAAGCAGGTAAATGATCTGCATGGCCATCCGGCGGGCGATCGTTTGCTGCAATTGGTGGCGGAGCGTCTAGGCAAGGTTGTGCGTAAATCCGATGTCCTGGTTCGTTGGGGAGGAGAAGAATTCCTGATCATGTCCCGCTCTGCGGATCCCTCCGGCACCCCCGCGTTCTGCGAGCGCATTCTGGATATCCTGGCATCGGAGGCGTTTGATCTGGGACACGGCGTTCATGTGCGAAAGACTTGTTCGGTGGGATGGGCTTGCTTTCCCTGGAGTCGCCGCGCTTATGAGGCGGTTTGTGTCGAGGAAGTCATCGAGCTTGCCGACACAGCGCTTTACCGCGCGAAGGCCGCGGGACGAAATCAGGGCGTAGGAATTTTGTCCGGGGATGATGGAGCCGTTGGCACGCCCCACGCGATTACGCTGCAAGCTTTACAAAACGACGCCGGCGTTCTGACGCGCACTGTGAGAGTTCAAAATCCTGGCTCCGCGAATTTTAGCCATGACCATGCCGAACACCTGGCTTCCGGGGAAAAACGCGGCATCTGATTCCTCTCAAAAACTGGCGAACTTTTGCCTTGGGCCGTCAATCCAATGCAGGTTGTCTTTCCTTCCCGCTTGACCACAAACGCCAGCTCGAATAGATTGAGGAGCCGCCTTGCAGGTTCGCTGCGTTGGCACTAAAGTGAAATCACGCTGTACGACGGCAAGAACTCTAGTGAGGCACATCCGACGATGAACACAAAACCTTCTCTCCGTAAGACAGGTCTGCACCAGAAAACGCAACTGATGTCCGCATCAGAAATTGAGCGTACGCTAGTCCGCTTGGCTTACGAAATTGTGGAGAAAAACGGGGGCGTTGCGGGTTTGGGATTGGTGGGAATCCGCCGCCGTGGCGTGCCCATCGCAGAGCGTCTCGGCAAGATTATCGCCCGCATCGAGAACGCCGAGGTTCCCGTTGGCACGTTGGACATCACTTTCTACCGCGATGATCTATCGACACTCGGACCGAAGCCTGTAGTGCATGACGGGGAGATTGGGTTTTCGATCGAGGACAAGAACATCGTTCTGGTCGACGATGTTCTTTTCACCGGACGTACAACGCGGGCCGCGCTGGACGCACTGTTTTCGCACGGCAGACCGCGAAGGGTACAGTTGTGCGTGCTGATTGACCGCGGACACCGGGAACTGCCGGTGGAGGCCAGCTTCGTCGGTCGCAATGTTCAAACTACCATGAGTGAAGTGATCGAGGTTAAATTGACTGAGATTGATGATGCGGAGAGGGTTCTCCTCATGGAGAAATAAATAGAGAAATAAGATCGAGGAACGCCGGACAACACAACGCACCCGGCAAGAATAAAAGGACGGTGGCAAAGGCCACCGTCCTAAGTTTTTGGGGCGCAAGACTACGCGATTTTGGTGCAGATCGCCTTAGTCTGAGTGTAAAGGTTCAGAGCATCGTGCCCCATCTCGCGGCCCCATCCGGATTGCTTGTATCCGCCGAAGGGCAGCGCAGCGTCGAAGATGTTGTAGCAGTTGATCCACACCGTGCCCGCGTGCAGGTGTTCGGCCATGCGGTGAGCCTTGCTGATGTCCCGCGTCCAGACGGCAGCAGCCAGGCCGTAGTCGCTGTCGTTGGCACGTGGCAGAATTCCTTCAGGGTCGTCGAACGGCATCGCAGCTACCACTGGCCCGAAGATTTCTTCCTGCACCACCTTCATGTCTTCGCGAGTATTCACGAGAACGGTGGGCTCGACGAAATAGCCCTTGTCGCCTTTCTTGTGCCCTCCAGTAACGGCGGTCGCGCCTTCCGAGAAGCCAGCTTCGAGATAACCGCAGACCCGGCTTAACTGTTCTTCCGAGACGAGGGGCCCCATGCTCGTTTCCGGATCGAGGCCCGAACCGACTTTGATTTTCTTCGCATGGTCGGCGATTCCTTCTACAACTCGGTCGAAAATCGGCTTCTCTATGTAGAGCCGCGATCCGGCACAGCAGCACTGGCCGTGATTGAAGAAGATTGCGCTGGCGGCGCCAGGGATAGCAGAGTCGAGATCCGCATCCTTGAACACTACATTGGGAGACTTACCGCCCAGTTCCAGCGAAACTTTCTTCAAATTGCCCGCTGCGGCGTGCACGATCAGCCTCCCAACTTCCGTGGAGCCGGTGAAGGCTATTTTGTCCACGTTCGGATGAGCGGCCAAAGCTGCGCCGGCCGTCTCGCCATAGCCCGGCACGATGTTCACCACGCCTTCGGGGAACCCAGCTTCCGTGATCAGTTCGCCGAGGCGCAGCGCCGAGAGCGGCGTTTGTTCCGCAGGTTTCAATACTACGGTGCAGCCGGAGGCCAGCGCTGGACCCAGCTTCCACGCTGCCATCAGCAGGGGAAAATTCCAGGGGATAATCTGTCCTGCAACCCCGACCGGCTCGCGCAGCGTGTAGGCAAGATACTTGGCTCCCGGCGTGTATGGAACCGAGATCGGAATCGTATTGCCTTCGATCTTCGTGGCCCAGCCCGCCATATAGCGAAACAGGTCGACTGCCAACGGCACGTCGGCGGCCCTTGCGATGGTGAGGGGCTTGCCGTTGTCGAGGCTCTCCAGATAAGCGAACTCTTCGATGTGCTCCTCCAGCAAATCAGCCAGCTTCCAGATCATGCGTCCGCGTTCGGATGCGGTCAACCGCCGCCAGGGGCCTTGGTCGAAGGCTTTGCGTGCGGCCTTCACCGCCTGTTCAATATCTTCACGATCGCCTTCCGCCACCTGCGCCAGAACTTCACCCGTGGCGGGATTGTAGGTGGGGAAAGTCTTGCCGGAAATGGAGTTCACCCAGGCCCCGTTGATTAACATTTTGCGCGGCTTGTCGATGAAATCCGCGACCTGCGGATGAATCTGCGGTGAAACTGCGATGCCCATAATGTCCTCCTTAGATCAAGCACGAACGTGGTGATGTGACGCTAAAGATGCCAGGCGGAGATGACCTCGAATATGCTAGTCCCGAGTCAGAACAAAAGCAATTCCGCCGCGATCGGTTTCGGGCGTGCATGAAGAGGCCTGGTCTACTGCAAGAAAAAGCGGTGAATCGTTTGTCCAGGGTTTACAATGGCGCACGCTTCAGCTGTGTTGTAGCGAGACGATTTTCATCATGTCCAAGAAACCTCTGCCCGCTGACGCACAAGCAAAACTATTGCGGTCCGCGAAGAAAGTCATGAAGAATGCGCATGCACCCTACTCGAAATTCCGGGTCGGCGCCGCCATTCTGCTAACCAACGGCAGAGTCTTCTCTGGCTGTAATGTGGAGAACGCTTCGTACGGGATGACCATCTGCGCAGAGCGTACGGCGATTTTCTCGGCGGTCGCGCAACTTGGGCCCAAGATCGAGATCTGCGCGGTCGCAGTAACCAACGACCACCGCGTGCCCTGTTCGCCCTGCGGCGCGTGCCGTCAGGTGATTTACGAATTCGGCCCCGACGCAACCATCTTCTTCGCAGGGACCAGGGGGCCGAAACAGGCCCACATTACCGAACTCCTTCCGGAAGGATTCCGCCTCCAGTGAATCCGACACTCGCTTCAGCGCAGACGTTCCGTGCGATCGATGTGATCCGCAAGAAGCGCGATGGCGGCGAGTTGTCTCGGACCGAAATCGAGTCCTTGGTGAACGACTACACTCGCGGCGACATTCCCGACTATCAGGTCTCGGCGTGGCTGATGGCGGTAGTGTTGCGTGGCATGACGCGTGCCGAGACCGCCGCGCTGACGGATGCCATGTTGCGCTCGGGCGACGTGCTCGATCTGTCTTCACTCCCGGCAAAGAAAGTCGACAAGCACTCGACCGGCGGCGTGGGTGACAAGACTTCGCTGGTGCTGGCGCCGGTTGCAGCCGCCGCAGGCATAGTAGTTCCCATGATCAGCGGCCGTGGCCTGGGACATACGGGAGGTACGCTGGACAAGCTTGAGGCCATCCCCGGCTTCAATGTGAATCTTCCGGTCGCTCAATTTCGCCGCGTGCTCGAAACCTGTGGTTGTGCCATGATCGGCCAGACTGCTGAAATTGCTCCTGCCGATCGCAAACTCTACGCTCTCCGCGATGTGACTGGTACCGTCGAGAGTCCCTATCTGATTTGCGCGTCCATCATGAGCAAGAAACTTGCGGAGGGCATCGACGCGCTGGTGCTCGACGTCAAGACTGGTTCGGGGGCATTCATGAAAAGCGACAAAGACGCGGCCTTTCTCGCCGAGCTCATGGTCGAGACTGGCGAACGCATGGGCAAACAAATAGTGGCGCTCATCACGGACATGGATCAGCCGCTGGGGTGCATGATCGGAAATGCGCTTGAAGTTATCGAAGTAGTGGAAGTTCTGCGCGGAGGTGGACCAGAAGACTTGCGCCAACTTTGCCTTGAACTTGCGGGTTGGATGCTGCATCTGGGTGGGGTCGCTACTACGGTTACGGAAGGAAGAAAGCAGAGCGAAAAACTGATCGCCTCCGGCGCGGTGCTCGACAAGTTTCGCCGGATGGTGGAATTGCAGGGCGGAGATCCGCAATCGATCGACGATCCGAAAAAACTGCCCCAAGCTCAGCGTACGATGAGCATTTCCAGCCCGAAAAACGGATACGTCGTATCTCTGCAGTGCGAGCAGGTTGGCACCGCGTGCGTGATTCTCGGCGGTGGCCGCGAACGCAAAGAAGATGCGGTCGATCCCGCGGTGGGAATCGTGCTTCATAAGAAAGTTGGGGATGCCGTTTCAGTTGGCGAGTCCCTGGCAACGATTTACTACAATGCAGATGTGCGCGTGGCTCGCGCCAGGCAACTGCTCGAAGAGAGCTATCAGATTGCCGATTCGCCCGCGCACGAGAGGAGACCTTTGATCCATCGCGTGATCGGAAAGCCCGGAGAGAAAAACTGATGGGACGCTACACTGGAATTCTCGGCCTCGTGACCATGCTGACATTGGCTTACGCCTTTTCGACCAATCGACGTGCCATTCGCCTGAAGACCGTGGCGTGGGGCTTGGGCTTGCAGTTTGCCTTTGCCGTTTTGGTGTTGAGAATCGACGCCGGGCGGCGGGTTTTTCAAAAGGCGGGCGATGTAGTGAGTCGGCTGCTCAGCTACTCTTTTGTCGGTTCACAGTTTGTTTTCGGTGACCTTGGGAAGCAAGGCTCCCATCTCGGATTTTATTTCGCTTTTCAAGTGCTGCCGGCCATCATTTTTATCTGCGCGTTTTTCGCCGTGCTTTATCACTTCGGTGTCATGCAGCTCATCATCAAAGTCGCGGCGTGGCTGATGACCCGGGTAATGGGCGCCAGCGGCGCGGAATCGCTCAACATCGCGGCCAGCATTTTCATGGGACAGACGGAAGCGCCGGTGACCATCCGGCCGTTTCTGCCTGATCTGACGCGCTCGGAACTCATGACCGTGATGACCAGCGGCATGGCCCACGTCTCCGGCGGAATCATGGCGGCTTACATCGCATTTGGCATAGAACCCAAACACCTCTTGAGCGCGGTGATTATGACTGCGCCCGGAACGCTCTTAATGGCGAAGATGCTCGTGCCCGAAACTGAGCAGCCGAGAACCGCCGGACGAGTTGTCATGCCCGAAGGCGAAGAGGAAGCCGAGAAAGAAGAAAATCTGCTCGGTGCTGTCGCCCGGGGAACGACCGATGGTCTGCATATGGCTTTGAACATCGCTGCCATGCTCATTGCATTCCTGGCGCTCATCGCGCTGGCGGACGGCATTCTTGGCGGAATTCACCATTGGGTGGTCTGGATTCCAGAAAGTCTGGAAAAGATTTTCGGAGCCGTCTTCGCCCCGGTTGCCTGGGTGATTGGCGTTCCCTGGCGCGACTGCGGCGTGATAGGAACTCTGCTCGGCACGCGCATGGTGCTGAACGAGTTAGTGGCATTCTCCATGCTTGGACCGATGAGAGCAGCTCTCGATCCGCGCTCATTCACGATTGCTACGTTTGCACTTTGCGGCTTCGCGAATCTCAGCTCCATCGGAATCCAGATTGGCGGCATCGGAGCTCTTGCGCCGAACAAGAAGAGCGAACTGGCGCGGCTCGGGATTCGCGCCATGCTGGCGGGAACCATGGCCAACCTGATGTCAGCATCCATCGCGGGCATGCTGCTGTAACACACACCGACATTCGAGAAAGGACTTCTCCCCGTGAAGCAACTTCGCTCGGCGCCCATCCTGATTTGGCTCTTCGCACTGACTTTTCCGCTAAGCGCCTTTACACAAGCTACGCCCAAGCGCGTGATCATCGACACCGACCCCGGCACCGACGATGCCATGGCCATCATCCTCGCTTTGAATTCTCCGGAGCTCAAGGTGGAAGCGCTGACGGTAGTGCCTGGCAACGTGGACGCGCGGCAAGGATTGGAGAACGCACTGAAGATTGTTTCGCTGGCGGGGCGCTGCGACGTTACGGTCGCAGGGGGAGCGCAGCATCCGCTGAATCAGAAGCTGATTACGGCGCAGTTCTGGCATGGAAAGAATGGCCTGGCTAATGTCGAGTTGCCGCCTACCAAATGCAAGGCGGATCCCCGGTTTGGTCCGGATCTCATCATCGAAATGATTCACAAATATCCGCATGAGATTACGTTGATTCCGGTGGGGCCGCTCACGAATATCGCGCTTGCGGTTTCGAAAGATCCTTCGATCGCGACCCTGGTCAAGAATATCGTTATCATGGGCGGCTCAATTACTGGCGGGAACGTCAACGGAGCGGCAGAGGCAAACATTTATAACGATCCCGAAGCGGCGCAGATTGTGTTCAATGCCGGCTGGATGGTGACCATGGTTGGCTCCGACGTGGGTGAGCGGACGCTGATTACGCGAAAGTATCTCGCGGAGTTGCAGTCGTCGCATGGACCGCAAAGCGACTTCATCGCCAAGATTGCGGACTTCTATTTGACCCGCAGCGAAAAGAGCGGTTACAGCGGGGCCGCAATGTATGATCCGCTGGCCGTGGGGATTGCTCTGGACCCAACTCTTGGTACGCTCAAGGAAATGCACGTCGATGTCGAGACCAAAGGCGAGTTTACCCGCGGAGAAACCGTGGCGAACCGCATGGGCTCCAACGAGAACAACGTTTTGCATGGGGACCATTACGAGATCGAGGGCAGCATCGAGCTCAAGCCGAATGCGCGAGTCTGCCTTGCTTCTGATGCCGAGCGATTCTTGAATCTGTTTATCAGTCGGATCAGAGGCAAATAGATCTCATCCATTCGACCGCGCAACCAGAAAAATTGCCAACCCATAGAAGACGAACATCAGGCCAAGGTACGCTTTGGCGCGAGGTCCGGAGTTTGCGAATTCCTTCCATGCGAGGATTCCCCAGAGCGCCGCAACCATGGGAGCGGATTGGCCGATGGCGTAAGAAATCGCAACGCCGGTAAAACTCGCGGCTACCAGATTGAAGACCGTGCCAATGCCCCAAATGAATCCACCGAAAAGGCCCAGCAGGTGCCCCGAGGCCGGCCCGCTGAAAAATCCACTGAAACTTACTGGCTCTCCTACCAGCGGGTGTTTCATGAAATAAATATTCCAGATGAAACAGGAGAGTAATGCTCCCATGGTCAGAAACACGGCAGCGCTGTAAGGTCCTAACGTGTTGCCGCGAGTCATCGCGTGCGTCATGAATGGAGCCCACAGGCCCATCAGGACGCCGGAAACCACGCAAGTGATCAGGCTCTTCTTTGAGACGGTGCGTCCTGCGGCTGCGAGACTGCCATAGGCCTTGCCGTCCAACAGCACGGCAATAAAAGCGCACGCGACACCCAACGCCAGAAGAGTGGCGTTGCCCCTGGGCTGAAGAGCATAACTCAGCACCGTTCCGACCACCAGCGCGATTCCAATGGAAATGGGAAACGCGACGGCGAGTCCTGCCATGTCAATCGCAGCCACCAGCAACAGATTAGCGAGGTTGAACAGCGCCCCTCCGATAAGTGCGTTCACAATGTTCGAAGTGTCCGCCGCGTGGACGTTGTTCAGAAAGCTGGAAGCGTTGTTCCCTGTGCTCCCCATCGTAAAGGCAAGCACAAGGGAGACTAGGAAAATGCCGACGGCATAGTCCCAGTAGAAAAGTTCGAAACGATAACCCTTAACGCCTTTATAAGTGTTGGCCCATGAGCCCCAGCAAACGGCGCTCGTGATCATCATCAACAGCGCAATGCTTAGACTCGAGGGTGTGAACATCAATTCTCCTTAACGCGTTGTAAGAACAAAAACGTGTAACTGTACTCCTCTTGTATTCACGCGACAAGCGTCGGACAGGCAGGATTCCACGAACTAGCCGTTCACTTGCGAGTAGGTTGCCCGCCGGAGGAACTTGCCCTGCCCGGCACGGCCCAGAAACTTGTCTCCTTCCACCACAACGCGGCCTCGACTAAGAACAACGTCGGCCATGCCCGTCACCTGAATGCCTTCGAACATTGAGTAATCCACTCGCATGTGGTGAGTCTTGGCGCTGATGGTGTGCTTGCGGGTGGGATCGAAGATCACGAGATCGGCGTCGCTACCGACGGCAATCGTTCCCTTGCGCGGATACAAACCAAATAGCTTTGCCGGAGTTGTCGATACCAATTCGACGAATCGATTCACGCTGAAACGTCCCTGGACAACGCCGCCTGAGTAAATCAGGCTCATACGATGCTCAACGCCCGGACCACCGTTCGGTATCTTGGTGAAGTCATCGCGCCCCAGTTCTTTCTGCTCCTTGAAACAGAATGGACAATGATCCGTAGAAACGACCTGCAGATGATCCCGCTTGAGGCCGTTCCAGAGCTTCTCTTGATGCCATTTTTCCCGAAGCGGCGGAGTGAAGACATATTTCGCGCCTTCAAAATCCGGCACGTCGAAGTTTTCGATCGAAAGATACAAGTACTGCGGGCAAGTCTCGGCATAGACCGGCAGGCCGCGGTCGCGCGCCTCTCGCACTTTCTCCAGAGCCTCGTTGCAGCTCAAATGCACGATGTAGATCGGCGCTCCCGCCATCTCCGCCAAAGCAATCGCGCGGGACACGGCTTCAGCCTCCGCCGTTGTAGGCCGGGTCAGAGCGTGATACTTCGGCGCCTTCTTTCCTTCCGCCAGCGCTTGCTGCACGATAACGTCGATCGCGCTTCCATTCTCTGCATGCATGCAGATGAGGCCGCCGTTTTTTGCAGTGGTCTGCAATGCCCGGAAGATGCTGGCGTCATCAAGCATGAAAACGCCAGGATAGGCCATGAAGAGTTTGAAGCTGGTTACCCCTTCGCCCACCAGGGAATTCATCTCCTGCAGTTGACCATTTCCTATATCAGTCACAATGCAGTGAAAAGCGTAGTCGCAAACGGCCTTGTTCGAGGCCTTGTCCATCCAGGTGTCGAAAGCCTTGCGCAACGCCTGGCCGTTGTACTGGATGGCGAAGTCGATCAGCGTGGTTGTTCCACCGAATGCCGCTGCCCTGGTGCCGGTTTCGAAATCGTCTGCGCTGGTCGTACCACCGAAAGGCATATCCAGATGCGTGTGTACATCGATGCCGCCCGGGAAAACATACTTTCCTGACGCCTCCAGAATCTTTGTGGCGTTCTGTCGAGGAAGGTCTTTGCCGATAGCCACGATCTTGCCATCGGCGATCGCAACGTCGGCCACATAAGTATCCGTTGCAGTCACCACGGATCCGTTGCTGATGATCGTGTCGAAGCCCATCGAGTCCTCCACACACGGCTGAGATGAAAAAAGAATTCTATGCTAAACTGCCGCACTTCACTTCCATAGCTCCGGGAGTGACGAAAGGGGCCGCGCCATGCACTTCGGCATCACGCTAAAGCCAGACATCTCGGTTGAGCGCATCATTGGCTTGACGCGTCAAGCCGAAGCTGCCGGTTTCGAGTACGGCTGGATTTTTGATTCCCATGTTTTGTGGAAGGAACCGTACCCTTTGCTAGCGCTTATGGCCGCGAACACGCAGCGCATGCGGTTCGGTACGTGCGTGACCAATCCCGCGGTTCGCGATCTCACCGTTACGGCCAGCCTGTTCGCCACGCTGAATCTGATTTCGGGCGGCAGAATGGAATTGGGCATCGGACGCGGGGACAGTTCGAGACGTGTGCTCGGCAAGAAGCCGGTGAGTTGGTCGCAATTGGAAACCGCGGTAAAGATTTTTCGCGACCTCACTGCCGGCCGCGAAATTGAGTACGAAGGTCAACCGACACGCCTTACCTGGGCAACGGTCTCCCCGCGAGTTTGGATCGCGGGGTACGGACCCAAGGTGCTGCACATGGCAGGCCGGGTCGCCGATGGAATTATTCTGCAGTTCGCCGATCCTGATTTGATTTCCTGGTGCCTTAGTTTCGTGAAAGAGGGCGCTCGCGCTGTAGGCCGCGATCCGAGCCAGATCGAGGTAATGTCGGCAGCTCCTGTTTGGGTTTCTGACGATCTAGCTGTGGCGCGTGAACGCGTGCGCTGGTTCCCGGCGCTGGTCTCCAATCATGTGATGGATCTCATCCGCCAGTACAAGCCGGAGGATCTGCCTCCGGCCCTTACGTCATACGTGCAGGACCGCGGCGGTTATGACTATCTCCATCACTGCGTGGTGGAAAGCGACAACGCGGACTTTGTTTCCGACGAAGTGGTTGACCGTTTTTGTCTGGTCGGGCCGGTTGAAGCTCATCACCAGAAACTGCGCAAGTTGGCTAGCGTAGGTGTTACGCAGTTCAATTTGTACTTGATGTGCGGAGACGAAGAACAAACGTTGGAAGTTTACCAGCGCGATGTTCTGCCCGCGTTTCAGGAAAGCGCGAAGGCGAAACGCTAGAGTCTACGAGGCCGCCATCGGCGAAAGCACAGCCGGGTGGTGAGATTTCATCATCGCGTAATAAACTGCGAAAGAAACCAGAAAGCCTACGAACCAGGAATAGTCATAGAGAACGCGCACAGAGGGAACGGCCAGCCCCACCAGCGCCGTACCAGCTCCCAGCACAAGCGCAATCACCGCTCTCCAGTTAAATCCATTTGAATATTCGTAGATTCCGCCGCGAAGATAGAGGTCATCAATCTGCAAAACACGCCTGCGCACTACGAAATAATCGCAGATCATGATGCCCGCGACCGGCCCGAGAAAAGCGGCATAACCGCCTAGCCAGCCGAGGATGAATGTGTTGTAGTCGGCCAGTAGCTTCCACGGCATCAGCGCAATACCCATGAAGCAGGTAATCACGCCACCGGTGCGGAAGCTGATTCGCCGAGGCCACAGATTGGAGAAGTCGTTGGCCGGTGATACCACGTTGGCCCCGATGTTCACATTCAGCGTTGCCAGCAGAATCGCGATCAAGGAGATCACCACCGCTACAGGCGAGTGAAAGCGGCTGAGCAGTTGCACCGGATCCGAGATGGCCGTCCCGTAGATCACGACTGTGGCCGAGGTCACGGCGATGCCAATAAAGGCATAAAGAGTCATCGTCGTCGGCAAGGCCAACGCCTGTCCGATGATCTGTTCTCGTTGGTTGCGTGCGAATCGCGTAAAGTCGGGAATGTTCAGCGAAACCGTCGCCCAGAAGCCCACGGTGCCGTTCAGTGCAGGAATCAGAAACTTCAGAAAGTCGGAAAAGTTGCTGAACCGCGAGGGTGCAGCCAGCATGGGACCGAAGCCACCTGCAGCATGATACGCCCATCCCAACAGCAGCAATCCAACTCCCAATAATACTGGTGCGCTGATCCCCTGCAGAATCCGAATGTATTCAATCCCCATGAGAATGACGGTGAGATTGATTAACCAGAACAGAAGAAAACAAACAGCGGTAGCGTATGGAAAATTCTTCCAACCCGGCGCGAGCGTGGCCAGCAGGGTGCTGATGGCCTCGCCGCCGATCCAGGTTTGAATGCCGAACCATCCGCACGCTACCAACGCCCGCAGGACCGCAGCCACGTTGGCGCCCAGCACTCCGAATGATGCGCGAGCCAACACCGGGAACGGAACCCCGTACTTGGCTCCAGGATGCGAATTTAAGAGCATCGGGACCAACACAATCACGTTGCCGATAAAAATCGTCATCACCGCCTGCTTCCAGTTCATCCCACCCTGAATCAAGCTTGCAGCCAGCATGTAGGTGAGGATGTTCACCGACATCGAAATCCACAGCGCTGCGAAGTTATATGTCCCCCAATGCCGGCGGTCGGCTTGGGTGGGCGCGAGGTCAGGATTGTAGAGAGAACTGGATTCGATTCGAGATCGGAGAGTGGAAGATTTGGCCGTGGTCATGGTCTGGATTCAGAGGTTTGGTTCAGAATTGCCGCAACGGAAACTGAGACTAAGCTCTGCAACGCTTGCGCTTCAGTCCGCGGCTGCTGTCTCGCCTGTCTGCGCGGTGAGCGGCCCGTAGCTTTCCGGCCGGCGATCGCGGAAGAACTGCCAAACCTTGCGCACTTCCGCGATCATATCCAGGTCGAGGTCCGCCACTACCACTTCGTCTTTATCGCGGCTGGCCTGCGCCATAATTTTTCCCCGCGGACTGCAGAAATAACTCTTGCCATAAAACTCTCCGATGCTCCATGGCTTCTCAACGCCCACTCGATTGACGGCGCCGACAAAATAGCCGTTAGCTACCGCATGCGCGGGTTGTTCGAGTTCCCACAGATACTCCGACAGACCGGCAACCGTGGCTGAAGGATTGAACACAATCTCCGCGCCATTCAATCCCAAAATGCGCGCGCCCTCGGGAAAATGCCGGTCGTAGCAAATGTAGACTCCGACCCGCGCGTACTTCGTCTCAAACACCGGATATCCAAGATCGCCCGGCGTAAAGTAGAACTTTTCCCAGAACCCGGGATGGCAGTGCGGGATGTGGTGCTTGCGATATTTCCCCAGATAGCGGCCGTCGGCATCGATCACGGCGGCCGTATTGAAATAAACGCCGGGCATCTGCTCTTCGTAAACTGGAACTACGATCACCATGCGATGTTTCGCGGCGAGCTTTTGCATCAGGCGCACCGTCGGACCGTCCGGTATTCGCTCCGTTAGCTCATACCAGCGTGCATTCTGCTCCGCACAAAAATAAGGACCGTAGAAAAGCTCCTGCAGACACAGGATTTGGGTTTTCTTCTTCGCAGCCTGTTCGATCAGCTTCAGGTGCTTGTCGATCATCGCTTTTCTGATCTGTGCAAGCGGGCGCTCCGTGCTAAGCGCATTGCTGGCTTGAATCAACGCACAACGCACAATTCGAGGCATGAGAGGCGACCTCCAAGGAACGCAACTATAGCAGAAAACTCAGGCGGACAATCCTTTGCGCATCGAACCTTTTAGAAGCTCAAATACGGCAGTGTCATTGCGCGTGGCACCTGCCGTACAATGCAAGACGATGTCAGAGGAGCACAAAAATCGTTACCACATTGCCGACCGTTTGAGTGACGGTGCTTCGGAGAAATCCGCGTCAAATTCTGGCGCGCCCGTCGCCACGCTTTCTGGCCGGCCTCTGCTTTCCAATCGCGGTATTCCCCTGAATCTTGACTGGGTGAAACAGGTGCGCGCGAACACCAGCGCCGTGGAGCGCAGAGCGCAAACGCACGTTGCCCGGCGAACGGTGAAGAAGGAATGGCAAGCCGCATGGCATTTGCGCGCAATTTCCTGCATGGACCTCACCACCCTATCGGGCGACGATACGGAAGACCGCGTACGCCGACTTTGCGCCAAGGCGCGGCAACCGATTCAACAAGAACTTCTAGCTCAGTTGCAGATTGAAGAGCTCGAGATCAAGGTGGCCGCAGTTTGCGTTTATCACCGATTCGTTGAAACTGCGGTTCGAGCGCTCGCGGGCAGCGGAGTTCGAGTGGCCGCTGTTTCCACGGGATTCCCAGCAGGCCTGTCGCCGGTGCAGGAGCGGGTTGCGGAGATCCGCCGCTCCGTGGAGGCCGGAGCCGATGAGATCGACATCGTAATCACACGAGCTCACGTATTCGGCGGGAGATGGCAGGAACTCTACGACGAGATTGCTGAATTCAAACAAACCTGCGGCCAGCGTCACATGAAGGCGATCCTTGGCGCAGGCGACCTCCTCACACTGCGCAACGTCGCGCGGGCCGGCTTCGTTGCGATGATGGCCGGCGCTGACTTCATCAAGACCTCAACCGGCAAAGAATCCACCAACGCCACTCTTCCAGTTGGGTTCGTGATGACGCGTGCCATCCGCGAATATGCTCAAGAAACAGGCATGGCCGTTGGCTTCAAGCCAGCTGGCGGGATTCGCACGGCCAAGCAATCTACCGAATGGTTGGCGCTCATGAAAGAAGAACTCGGAACGCCTTGGATGAAAGCGGACCTCTTCCGTTTCGGAGCAAGCGGACTTCTGAACGACATCGAACGGCAATTGGAACACTACGTCACCGGCCGCTACTCGGCGGGTTACCGCCATCCGATTGCGTAGTCGGAGATTGAAAAGAAAGCGAAATCACGCGAATGAGCATTGCTGAGAAGTTCCTCACCATGGAATACGGCCCGGCGCCCGAAGACACGAAGGATGCACTGTTCTGGCTCGACCGCCATCAAAGACGCTTCGGCCACTTCATCGATGGTGCATGGCGCCAGCCAGTCGAAGGCGTTTTTTTTGATTCGAGCGATCCCTCTTCCGGAGAGAAGATTGCAACGGTGGCCCAGGGATCGGCCGCGGATGTGGATGCCGCTGTCCAGGCCGCGCGGAATGCGCTTCCAAAATGGCAGGCTCTCACCCCTCATGCGCGCGCCCGCTATTTGTACGCTTTAGCTCGAGCCGTTCAGCGACATTCGCGCCGGCTCGCGGTGCTCGAAACAATCGACAACGGCAAGCCAATCCGTGAGAGCCGCGACATCGACATCCCGCTCGTAGCTCGCCACTTCTACCATCACGCAGGATGGGCACAACTATTGGAAGTCGAGTTCCCCGGCTATGCGGCTTGTGGCGTGGTCGGACAGATCATCCCGTGGAATTTTCCTCTGCTCATGCTGGCGTGGAAAATTGCACCCGCACTCGCCACAGGAAATACTGTGGTCCTTAAGCCCGCGGAGTTCACCCCGCTTACCGCGCTTGCCTTTGCCGAGCTTTGCCAGGAAGTCGGCCTGCCCGCCGGTGTCGTCAATATTGTCACCGGCGATGGTTCCACCGGTGAGGCTTTAGTGAAGCACGCTGGCGTCGATAAGATCGCCTTTACTGGATCCACCGAGGTTGGCCGCGCGATCCGGGGTGCTACTGCAAAGAGTCATAAGCGGCTTTCATTGGAACTGGGCGGCAAATCTCCCTTTGTTGTTTTCGAAGACGCCGACCTTGACAGCGCAGTAGAAGGCCTGGTGGATGGGATCTGGCTTAACCAGGGACAGGTTTGCTGTGCCGGTTCACGCCTGCTCATGCAGGAAAGTATTGCCGAAACCCTTATGCAGAAGATTCGCGACCGCATGGGCACGCTTCGCGTCGGCTCGCCACTGGATAAAGCCGTCGATATTGGCGCCATCGTTGCCCAGGTGCAGCTCGACCGCATCCATCGTCTCGTAGAGGAAGGAATTGCGGAGGGCGCAACCTGCTGGCAGCCGCAGATGGAAATGCCCTCCCGTGGGCTCTATTTCCCTCCGACTCTGCTGAGCAACGTGCATCCAACTTCGGTGGTTGCGCAACAGGAGATTTTTGGTCCGGTGCTCGCCGCAATGACGTTTCGCACGCCCACCGAAGCTGTGGAACTTGCCAACAACACGGTTTACGGGTTGGCGGCCTGCGTGTGGAGCGAAAGTATCAACGTGGCTCTGCAGGTAGCGGCACAGATCAAAGCCGGCGTGGTCTGGGTTAATTGCACGAACCTGTTCGACGCTTCGTGCGGATTCGGCGGTTATCGCGAGAGCGGCTACGGTCGTGAGGGCGGCCGGGAAGGTTTGCTGGAGTATCTCGATCTGTCCTGGTTTAAACGTGCCCCTGTACTTCCCGCTGCGGAGCGCGCCCCCAGCGAGTCGACAACTGGAGAGCAACGGATAGATGCAGCAATCGACCGCACGGTGAAACTCTACATCGGCGGCAAGCAGGCAAGACCGGACTCCGGTTACAGCTTCGAAGTGCGCGGCCAACAGGGCCAGTTGCTCGGCGAAGCGCCGCTCGGGAATCGAAAAGATATTCGGAACGCTGTTGAAGCCGCGCGCAAAGCTGCCAGTTGGGCCAAGGCCACGGCCCACAATCGCGCGCAGGTTCTCTATTACATGGCAGAGAACCTCTCGCTGCGCCAGGAGGAAATCGCCCGCAGGTTGGCGGCGGTGGTTGGAGAATCGCAGGCTGCCAAGGAAGTAGCTGCCAGCATCGAGCGGATATTCTCCTACGCGGCCTGGGCCGACAAGTTCGATGGCGCGGTGCATAACCCGCCGTCGCGGATGATCGCTATCGCGATGAATGAGCCCATCGGAACCGTTGGGATCATTTGCCCAAACGAATCTCCTTTGCTCGGCCTGCTCTCTCTCGTGTTGCCGGTACTGGCGGTTGGAAATACTGCCGTCGTGGTGCCCTCGCAGACATACCCGCTCATCGTGGGAGATCTCTACCAGGTGCTCGACACAAGTGATCTGCCGGGTGGCGCGGTAAATATTGTGACGGGCCAAACGTCCGAGCTTCTCAAGACGCTCGCCGAACACGATGACTTGGATGCGATCTGGTGCTTTTCGGACGAATCCAGCGTGGCGGCGGCAAAGGCGTTTTCCGTCGGGAATCTCAAACAGGTATTCACCAATGAAGGCCGCGCCATCGACTGGTTCGATGCAACGCAAGGGGAGGGTCGATGGTTTTTGCGGCACGCCACGCAAGTGAAGAACATCTGGGTTCCGTACGGCGAGTAATGGCGGGCTAATCCTGCGGGTTCCTGGTCGACGATACGCCCGCGCTTCGCCATCTCCATTGACACAGTCAGGCGCGCCAAATAGACTCGGCGATCGCAAAGTTCTCTGAATAAATTATGGATAGGCGCCCTCGAATTGCAGTGGTTGGCAGTGCCAATATCGATCTGACAACATTCACCGATCGGTTCCCAAGACCCGGAGAAACAATATTCGGGCAGGCATTCAATCTCGGGTTCGGAGGCAAAGGCGCGAATCAGGCCGCCGCTGCTCGTCTCTGCGGTGCGGATGTATTCATGGTGGCGCGTGTTGGAAGCGACCTGTTCGGCCCGGCGACAATTGAGAACTTCAAAGCGCTGGGTATCGATACAACCCACGTCAAGCAGGTCGAAGGCTTGTCCAGCGGCGTCGCGCCGATCTTCGTTGAGCCCAACGGACAAAACCGCATTCTAGTCGTGAAGGGGGCCAACGACGCGCTGAAACCGGCAGACGTTGACGCCGCCGCGAATCTGCTGAAGGCCGCTGACTGCATCGTCCTCCAGTTTGAGATCCCGTTGGAAACCGTGTACTACACAGTAGCGTTCGCGCGGAAGCATGGCATTCGCTGCATCCTAAACCCGGCACCCGGGCAATCCGTCGAAATGCGCGCACTGACCCACCTCGATTACTTCGTTCCGAATGAGAGTGAAGCCGAAACCATTACCGGGGTTGCCGTGCGGAATGTGGAAGACGCGAAGAAGTGCGCGGAGAAACTGGTAGCGGGCGGTATTCGCCGCGTCATCATTACGTTGGGAGCCAACGGATCGCTTCTGATTGGCGAAGGAGTAAGCGAGCACGTGCCTCCGTTTGCCGTAAAAAGTGTCGACAGTACTGGCGCGGGTGACGCATTCATCGGAAGCTTCGCTGTCTTCCTCGCGGAAGGAGCTCCGGAACGAGAGGCAGTACGACGCGCCAATCTGTATGCCGGACTTTCGACGACAGGCATCGGGACGCAAAAGTCTTTCTATGATCGCGCGCGTTTTGATGCGGCATGGGCTGTTCAAGGCGCAAGCTAGCTTGGTTCTCGACGGCCCTCGCAAATGGCTCATCATCTTCGGCCAGCGGTTTCCCGCGTGAACTTGTGCGAAAAGAGAACAGGAAGTAGCAGCTAATATTTTTCTGCGACCGAAAATTCTTGACTTTGGAAGCAGCGGGCATTTATAAGGCCGTTCTACGGTCCAAGACC
>Ga0182015_10000373_pt1 | contig 64309 bp, 62 predicted proteins | sample 712P3MmetaG_FD_120478 | JGI IMG/M metagenome (GOLD analysis project Ga0182015, IMG submission 120478) | Permafrost microbial communities from Stordalen Mire, Sweden - 712P3M metaG | ecosystem: Environmental > Terrestrial > Soil > Wetlands > Permafrost | place: Sweden: Stordalen | collected...
GCCGAGACCCTCCTCATTTTCCGCGGGTTGCAGCGAGCGGAGGTATTCCTCCACGTCCTCTTCCGGAGTCAGATCGGTGATCGATAGCTCGAGCAGTTCCTCGCGCGTATAGCCGTAGATTTCCTGCGCGGCGTCGTTGACAGCAATAAATCGCAACGTGCTGCGGTCATAGATAAACGTCGGCTGCGGGTTCTGCTCGAATAGCACACGATGCATCCGCTCGCTTGACTCCAGCTCTTCCCGGCTCGCCGCCAGCGCCTGCTCAGCATGGATCTGAGCCGTGATGTCGCGCGCGGTCCCCCAGGTGCCAATAATGTTCCCGTCTTCGTCGCGCAGCGGCAGTTTGCTTGTTTGCGCCCACGCGTCCGGACGATCGTGGAACGTTTCTCGCTCGATCTTTGCGAGCATCGGCTCGCCCGTTTCCATCACGCGCCGCTCATCCGCGAGAGCCGCATCCGCGTGGGGACCCGTGAAGAAGTCGGAATCCTTCGTCCCGATCAGGTCCTCAAGCTTGCGTTGCTGCCCGTGGGTTCTGAGGCAGGCGTGGCTGACAAGCAGGAACCGACCGTCTCGATCCTTGAAGAAGATCCGCTCGTCGGTATCCGCGAGCATCTGACGGATGCACAGCAACTCGAGCTCCTCTTGGGAGAAAACTCTCACAGGGGGATCGGGCTGCTTGTCGGCCATAGCGACAATACGAGGGGGCGAAACCTCCACACCGCCTTATCGGTCTCCGCGAGGCCATTCTTGAACAGAGTGCGTGTTCCGTGGCGCTCTTTGCACTCGTTCTCTCGAGGGCTACCGACGGCACGAGCGTGGGACGCCGCGGAACGGCGGCCACTCCACGCTCGGCGTTGCACGGCGGTTAGTCGTCACACCGTCTGGCGCTGCGCAACGCCCAACGGCTTCAGTCCCAGCCCGGAGCCGCCCGTACATGGCTTTGGATATCGAGCGGTGGCAGCTCGTTCGCACTCATCACCCGCTGGTAGAACGCTGCGCTGCGCTTGGGGATCCGCCGCTGGGTCTCGAACTCAACGAACACGAGCCCAAAACGCTTCTGGTAGCCCCACCCCCACTCGAAGTTGTCGTAGACCGACCAGTAGAAGTAGCCGGCGAGCGGCACGCCGGCTTGGATGGCTCGCCACGCCGCCGCGAGGTGCCCGTGTAGGTACTCGATACGTTCCACGTCCTCCACCGATCCTTCTGGGTTGACGTAGTCCTCCGCCGCGCAACCGTTCTCGGTGATGTAGATGCTGCAACCCGGCGGCAGGTCGGCAGTAACGGCAACGAGCGTGTCGTAGAGCCCGTCGGGCTCGACCAGCCACCCCATCGATGTGCGCGGCAGATCGGTGGGCTTATAGGTGACAACTCCCGCCAGGCCCTCAATCGGCGTCTCGTCGGCGTGCCTGGCGCCTGGGTCGGCGAGCTTGACGTAGGTCGGCGAGTAGTAGTTGACGCCGATGAAGTCGATCGGCGCGCTGATCAGCTCCATGTCGCCGTCCTTGATCAGCGACGCCGGGGGAAGGATGTGCTCACGCGCCCGCTCCGGGTAGCGTCCGTGGACGACCGGATCGAAGAACAATCGGTTTTGCTCAGCGTCGGCGATCGCCGCTGCCGCCTCCGCATCGGCGTCCTTCTCGCGAACCGCATGCAGGTCGAGCGTGATTCCCACACGCGCCGCCGGTAGCGCACTGCGCAGCCGCTGGACGGCCAGCCCGTGACCCAAAAGCAGGTAGTGCGTCGCCGCGGCCGCGAGGGCGTTGTCAGTATGACCCGGCGCATGCTCTCCGGTGCGATAGCCGTGACTTGCGACCACCTGGGGCTCGTTCACCGTGATCCACATGCCGCCGAAGTCGCCGAGGCCCTGGGCGACGATCTCGGCGTAGTCGGCGAAGCGCTCCGCGGTCTCGCGGTTCGCCCAACCGCCGGCGTCCTCGAGTGGCTGAGGTAGGTCCCAGTGGTAAAGAGTGACGGTCGGCTCGATGTTGCGAGCGAGCAGGCGCTCGACGAGCGAGCGGTAGAAGTCTAGGCCCGGCTGGTTGACCGCCCCGCGGCCGGTCGGCTGGATCCGCGGCCAGGCGACCGAGAAGCGAAAGGCGGCGATGCCGAGCGACAGCAGAAGGTCGAGATCCTCGTCGCTGCGGTTGTAGAAGTCACAGGCGATATCGCCCGTGTCGCCGCGGAGCACCTTGCCCGGAGTGTGGCTGAACGTGTCCCACACCGAGGGCCCCCGTCCGTCGGCATGGACCGCGCCCTCGATCTGGTAGGACGAGCACGCAACGCCCCATAGAAAGCCCTCCGGAAACGGGCGTGCAACCTCGCCCGAACCGCTGACATCGCTCGCAGTCATTTCGATCTGCTTCCTTTCAAGCTTTGGGTGTAGAGAAGGGCCGCGGCCTCGCTCCCGTAAATCGAGAGCGTGGCTTTGACCTTGGTTGCGTTAGGAGGCCGGCGTGAAGCTCGACCGCCGCGTTCCCCCACCCAACGCAAACGCCACTCTGAAAACGGTAACAGCTGTTTTTTCGAGAGTCAAGCTTAAACCGCTCTCATTTCAGACCCAAATGTCTGGATCCCCGCCGAGCGGTAGATATTTTCTGGTTGACAGCACCCGGGCAGAAATGTAAACATTTACACATTCGTTCCGACACGCCGACACACACAGGCACAAAGTCCAGGCAGCGGGTGACGATCCGTGACGTGGCAGAGATCGCGGGTGTCTCGACCGCGACGATCTCCCGCGTCGCAAACCGTAGCGGCTACGTTTCGGCGAAAACGCGGAGCGCTGTCGAGGAGGTGATCCGCCAGCACGGCTACACGGCGAGCCGGTCCGCGCGGGGCCTCTCGAGCGGTCGAACCGGCTTGATCGCGGTCACGGTCCCGCGATTCCAACCATCTTATTTCTCAGTCATCGTCGCCGGGGTCGCGGATGCACTTTATGAGCACGACATGCGAATCGTGCTCTGCCCGACACTCCACGAACATGATCGTGAGGTCTCGCTGCTCGCGCGCCTCGTTCATGGCACCACCGACGGCGGCATACTCATCCTGCCAGAGGAGTCGCCCAGCGAGCTTCGCGGGCTGATGACACATGGCTTTAGCTTCGTGGTCATCGACCCGCGCACCCGCATCGACGCCCGCGTGCCGACCGTATCGGCCGCCAACGCCGCCGGAGCGACGCAGGCGATGGAGCGCCCTGAGGCGAGTCACCACGCCTGGGGCTTTGTTCCATCGGCCACGATCTGGTGGCCGCGGGTCGCGATCACTCTCGGCCACAGGGCCATCCGCCGCTCGAAGTCCGCATCGCCGCGCGTCGTCAACTCGATTTCGTCGGTGACCTCGATGCTGAGCAACCCAAGTTTGCTGAGCATCGCGCCAAGATGGTCAGCGATCGCGTTGTCCATTCCGACCTCTGCGCGCCAGGCAAGAAACGCGTTGTAGAAGCGCGTAAACGCCGCCGGTGGTTCCGGTTCCCAGCGCGCCTCCGTGTGGTTGTAATCGAGCACGACAATCCGACCACCCGGCTTGGCGGCAGCGACCATGCCCGCCAGTGCAGCGACGGGGTCAACGAGCCACTGCAGCACGCGAGCCGCGGTTACCACGTCAAACACATCCCGGTAGGCGAGCCGAAACACGTCTGCAGTCTCGAAGGAGAGGTTCGCCTGGCTCGACTGCCTTGCCCTCGCCTGGGCTAGTAGCTCCTCGCTGACGTCGACGCCGATAACGGTTCCGCTCGGCCCAACGGCATCTGCGATCCCTGCGGTGATCACGCCCGAACCGCAGCCGACATCAAGAATCGACATCCCTGGCAACAGCAGCTCTGCAAGACGCCGATGGTCAGCGACCAGCGAGCGCGAATCAAGAAAACGCTCACTCCCCTCCGGCATCACAGCCCGACGTATCGCGGCCTCGTTACTCATCACGACGCCCGATCATGTCAGCCCAAGTCACGTTGCTCCTCCTTTGCGGCGAGTAGCGGTAATCGCAAGCACGTTGTAATCACGAACACCTTGCGTTAGTGAGGATCGTGGACGTAGATTCCGCGTCGCGGGCACGCAACCGCGTGTCGCTCGAACTCCAGACGACACTCGCGCGAGAGGAGATGGTTAGGTGAGCGCTGGGACCACGCCGCCAGCCACCGTTCACGGACGGTACGGGGTCCTCTCGTACATCACTCGGGTCGCGAAAGACTTCACGCCGCGCGAACGCCTCCGCGCCGGGTTGATGTTCGTGACAGTCGCGGCCCTGCACATCATCGGGTTCGGCGTCTTCATCCTGTTCGTCCTACCGTCGCATTACAAGGGGCTCGGTATCGGCGTTGCTGGTCTCGCGTACACGCTCGGCTTGCGTCACGCGTTCGACGCCGATCACATCTCGGCGATCGACAACACGACCCGCAAGCTGATGAACGAGGGCAAGCGGCCGCTCAGCATCGGCTACTGGTTCTCGCTGGGGCACTCGACGATCGTGATCGCGATCGGCGTCGGGATCATCGTCGCGGAGAAATCCGTCTACCACGCGGTCTCGCACAACAACTCGAACCTCGAGCAGTTCGGCGGGATCTTCGGCACGGTCGCCTCAGCGACCTTTCTCTACCTGATCGCGCTGCTTAACATCGTCGTCCTCGCCGGCATCTTCCGCGTCTTTCGCTCGATGAGCCGAGGAACCTACGACGAGGCTGAACTCGAGAAGCAGCTCCAAAACCGAGGCCTGATGTACCGCTTCTTCGGCAAGTGGATGCGGACGATCGACAAGGAATGGAAGATGTACCCGGTCGGCGTCGTCTTCGGCATGGGCTTTGACACCGCGACGGAGGTCGCGCTGCTCGCAACAACCGCCCTGCTCGCTTCCCAGAGTCTGCCCTTCTACGCAATCCTCTGCCTGCCCATCCTGTTCACCGCCGGCATGAGTCTGTGCGACACCCTCGACGGCATCTTCATGAACTTCGCCTACTCGTGGGCGTTCTTCAACCCGGTGCGAAAGGTCTATTACAACCTCGCGATAACCGGCCTATCCGTCGCAATCTGCGTCTTCATCGGGACGGTTGAGGTACTCGGCATCCTGCCGATGCAGCTCGGCGGGCTCCACAGCGGCTTCTGGACCTACATGGCGGCGTTCAATATCAACACCGCCGGCTTTGTGATCGTCGGTCTGTTCGTCATCACGTGGTGCGCCGCTCTCGCCTTCTGGAAGTTCGGTCACGTCGAAGAGAGGTGGAGCGCACGGCTCAAAACAAGAACGCTGGCGACCGGTGCCCCGGACCTCGCCGAATAACGCGGCTGCGCGCCGCGGGCTGGAAATCGTCGAGGTCGCGTCGATGAGACCGCCCCGCGGTCCGGCTTCTGCAGCGGTTTACGCACGATGACGAACGCCTCCGAAGCTCCACCGCTGGCGTGCGTCGAGATCGCTGACGCGGTGGTCGCGCTGCGCGAGCGCGGATTACGGCTCTCTACCGCTCGCCGGCTGGTGCTCGAGGCGCTGTTCGCGGCCGATGGTCCTATATCAGCCGAGCACATCATGCATAGCCTCAGTCTGGACTTGACATCGGTGTACCGCAATCTCGAGACGCTCGAGCGCCATGGACTCGTGAGCCATGTGCATCTCGGCCACGGGCCCGGCCTGTACGCCCTGCGCGGCCGTGGCGAACGCGAGTATCTCTACTGCGAGCACTGCGGTGCCGTTCGCGCGGTCCGTCCCGAGGAGCTCGACTCGGTCCGCACAAGCGTCAGGCGGCGGTTTGGCTTCGAGGCACGCTTCACGCACTACGCGATCGTTGGAGCGTGCCGGGCTTGCTCGGCACGCGAGGTAGGTGATACCGGCACAAGACACCCGGCCCGAGGAGATCGAGCGATGGACGAGCATCACGAGCACGACGACAACGAAAACGCCCACAGCCACGAGCAGGTAGGCAGCGACGGGACAACGCACGAGCACGCCCACACAACGCACGAGCACGAGCACGAGGAGCACGAGCACGAGCACAGCCACGGCAACCACATCCACTCTCATCCACACGTCCACGAGCACGGGCCGGACGACCGGCACGAGCATCGCCACTGAGCAGCTGTCTCGATCTCGCGCGTGGCCCCGCGATCCCGCGCTACCCTGAGTCGATGCCCGTCGCGGTGGTGTTTCGGTGCGAGTTCTGCGGCTGCCGGCCGGATCTCGAGACCCAGCTTGCACTCGAGCACCAACTGCTTGACCTGCGCCACGGCGAGTACGTCGATGCCGATCCGGGGCGCTGGTTGACGTGGCACGGACGTGGCCTGTATGGACCGCATCGCTACGCGTGCGGTCAGCATCGAGGTGATCTGAAGGCGCTTCTACGCGAGCACTACGGGACCCTTGGCTGGCATCCTTGGGCGGTCGGGCCCCACCCTTGGGCGGGACGCCGCGGCACCGACCGCGCCCGCCGCCTCGCGCGGTCGCTGCGCTCGACCTTCGGGCCGTCGGGATCGTAGCCGGCTCCCGGCGTCAGGCCGCGCGGCTACCAGGCTCGCTGTAACCGGTCTCGAGGCGATCGGAGGGTCGCCGCCAGGCCGGCTCGACGTCGTAGGTCGTGCGGATCCGCCGCTCGCGGAGGTATCTGAGCACCGGGCTGTAGCTGAAGCGAGCCACGGTCGTGTACAGCCGCGCTGCCAGGTCGGGCTCCACGAACGGCATGTAGCGGTCGGGAAAACCGGGCATGGTGCAGGCCATACAGATCCCGCCCACGTTCGGGCAGCCGCCGACGCCGTTGATCCAGCCGCGCGTCGGGACATTGCATTTCACGACCGGTCCCTTGCAGCCGAGCTTCACGAGGCAGCGCCCGTCGCCGTGGGTTTCCGAGAACTGGCCGTGTTCGGCGAGGCCGGCGCGATTGCAGCTCTCGTGGGCCGTGCGACCAAAGATCCGCTCGGGCCGGCCCTGTTCGTCGAGCGCGACCGCTGGTCCGATGCCCGCGAGGTGCAGGACCATGCAGAGCAGCGTCTCGGTGATGTTGTCCGGTTGGACCGGGCATCCGGCCAAGTTGACGATCGGCGTGCCGCGGCGGGAGGTCCAGTCCCAGCCGAGATAGTCGCGCAGGCCCATCGCGCCAGTCGGGTTGTTGCGCATTGCCGGGATCCCGCCGTATGCGGCGCACGTGCCGACAGCGAGCACAGCGGCCGCCTTCGGAGCGAGACGATCGATCCACGTGTTCGTGGTGATCGGCTCCCCGCTCGAAGGATCGACGCCGAAGGCGGCCCAGTGCCCTTCGCCATTTATCTCCTCGTTTGGTACCGAGCCTTCGAGCACGAGGATGAACGGATCAAGCTTCCCCGCGGCGGCATCAAACCAGGCGCGCATGAATTCGTCGCCCGTCTCATACGCAAGGATTGGGTTGTAGATGATGACCGGCGGCATTCCGGGGAAGCAGCCACGCAGCAGGTCCTCGAGGCTCGGGTTCGTCGCGGCGGTCATCGCGATGGAGTCGCCGTCGCAGCCGAGACCGCTCGTCATCCACAGCACGTTGATCGGTGAGCCGGCTGCAACGAACTGCTCAGCCGCCGATTCTGGTTGCGACGCGAGTGTTTCCGCTGAGCGCTTCCCGGCGCTTCGAGCCGCCACGCGCTAAGCGATCCGTTGGGGTTCGGAACGGCTGTCGAGTCCCTGTGCGCGCAACGAGTTCGCGCGTCCGAGCAGGATCTCGAGATGCCGATCAAGCGTCCCGTTCAGATGGAGATCGCCGGCGGTACCGGTAACCAAGCCGGCATGCGCTAGTCGCGACAGCGCGTGTGAGATCGACGGGCGTTCTGCCCCGACGAGTTGACCGAGCAGCCGGTGGGTGAGCGGCAGCGTCACTCGAATGCCTGACCGCTCAACGCGTCCCCAGCGGGCCGCAAGATGCCAGAGGAGAAGCACGAGACGTACTTCGAGACGCGGCTGGCACGTGATCGCGCGCAGAGCATCGACGTCCGCTGTGCGTCGGACCACGCGGCGCAGGAGGGCCTGCACGAGCTGCGGCCAGGGCCTTACCCGGTCGGCGAACTCGGCGTCTAGGAGTGCGAGCTGGGTTGGGCATAGCACTCGCCAGCCATAGCTACGCTCCAGCAGGTCGTCTGTCCTGCGGTTTGGAAATTGAAGTAGGTCTCCGGCGCCGACCAACTCCAACGCTGTCCGGTCGCCCACGAGCGTCTCGATTGCGACCACGCCTTCGAGGATCAGCACGCCGAGCCCGCGGCTCGTAGCGTCGAACCAGGGGGCAAGATCACACTCGCCGACGGAGACCGCGAGCACCCTCGCTGTGGCGAGCTGACGCGCCGCGACGAGCGAGCGGATGTCGAACTCCTCGGCGAGGTCCGAATCGGCGTCGAGGACGTAGGTGTAGAGGGACGCCGACTCGAGTCGCGTCGGGGCGATCACCGGCCGCGGCCACCTTGCGGTCTGCCCCTCGCCAGTGTGCTCGTCGTCGTCGCTTGGCATGACGACCTCTCCAGTGTTACGTCACCGCTCGCTGTCCCCCCGGACAACGCGCCGGCCGAGTCTACGCCTCTTTGCGACGCCTGCGAGCTGTCCTGCCCGCGCAGAAATGTCGCCATGTAACGCTGATTACCAAGCACCCTGTAAGCCGCGTTACCCGCCTCGGGAACTGCGCAATCGCGAGTGATAGAACGGACCGGTGTGCTTGGCAATCCCCGGTCAGGTCGTCGAGATTGTCGATGAGGACAACCGGTTGGCTACCGTCGAGGTGGCAGGAGTTCGCCGCACGGTCAACATCGGTCTGCTCGATAGCCCAGACAGCTGCGTCGGTCCCGGCGACTGGGTACTCATCCACGTTGGCTTCGCGATTGCCCAAGTGGACGAGGAAGAGGCGCAGGCCACTCGCGATCTCCTCGTGGCGATGGGCGCCGACTACGAGCAGGAGCTCGAGGAGTTGAAAGCCAGCGTGATCGAATGAGCTTGGCGTCCCCATCCGATCCCACATGCGGATCCCAGCACTGCATCACCTGCGCAGACGATGGTGATCCGATGACCGTCGTGAGCATCGACGCGGAGCGCGGCCTTGCACTCTGCGCCGGGGGGGACGGAGCGCGGTCGAGCGTGGAAATCGCGCTCGTCGAGGGGGTAGCGGTGGGCGAGCGCGTGCTCGTCCACGCCGGCACGGCGATCGCCCGCCTGGCGCGGGACGGCGAGGAGGTCGCGGCATGAGGTTCGTCGACGAGTTCCGCGACGCCGAACTCGGCCGCGTGGTGGCGGGCGAGATCCTCTCGCTGGTCGAGCCCGGTCGCCATTACAAGGTGATGGAGGTCTGCGGCGGGCACACGCATTCGATCTACAAGTACGGCATCGACGATCTGCTGCCGGCAAACGTCGAGCTCGTTCACGGACCCGGTTGCCCGGTGTGCGTGATCCCGATGGGACGCGTCGACGACGGCATCGCACTCGCGCACGTCGAGGGCGTGATCTTCACCTGCTTCGGCGACATGATGCGCGTCCCGGGAGCGGATGGGAGCCTGCTCGACGCCAAGGCGGCGGGGGCCGATGTGCGCATGGTCTATTCACCGCTCGACGCGCTGCGCATCGCCAAGCAGAATCCCGACCGCGAGGTCGTGTTCTTCGCGATCGGCTTCGAGACCACCGCGCCCTCCACGGCACTGACGCTCAAGCGGGCGCGTGCCGAGGGCGTCAAGAATTTCTCATGCATGTGCAGCCACGTCACGATCGTGCCGCCGCTGCGGGCGCTGCTTGAGTCCCCCGATCTGCGGCTCGATGGCTTCATCGGGCCGGGCCACGTATCGACGGTGGTGGGTGCGCGGCCGTTTGAGTTCATCCCCGCCGACTACGGCAAGCCGGTTGCGATCGCGGGCTTTGAGCCGCTCGACATCCTGCAGGCGATCTCGATGGTTCTGTGCCAACTCGCGGAGGGGCGCTGCGAGGTCGAGAATCAGTACAAGCGCGTCGTCCCCTACGAGGGCAATCTCCGCGCCCTCGAAGTGATGGCCGAGGTGTTCGAACTGCGCCCGCATTTCGAGTGGCGCGGGCTCGGCTTCATCTCGCACAGTGGGCTCAAGCTGTCTGCCGCCTACGCCGACCTCGACGCCGAGCTGCGCTTCGAGGTCCCCGGCGTGCGCGTGGCGGACCCCAAGGCCTGTCAGTGCGGCGAGGTGCTAAAGGGCGTCATCAAGCCGTGGGAGTGCAAGGTCTTCGGGACGGCCTGCACGCCCGAGCGTCCGATCGGGACGTGCATGGTCTCCTCCGAAGGGGCTTGCGCCGCCTACTACAACTACGGTCGCTTCGCGCGCGAGCGAGAGGTCGTCTGATGGCCGACCAAGCGGTGATTTCTGAGCGCGAGCAAAGGATCCTCGGCATCATCGAGACGGCGCGCGGCAAGCGCGCGAAGTTCCGCGATTTGCAGATCACGATGGCCCACGGTGCAGGTGGCAAGGCAACACAGACCCTGATCGAGGGCCTGTTCGTACCGGTCCTCGGGGGTGCCACGCTGGCCGAGCTGGCCGACGCCGGGAGCATCTCGGTCGACGGCGCGCAGCTGGCCTTTACAACCGACTCGTATGTCGTCAAGCCGCTGCGCTTCCCTGGTGGCTCGATCGGCGAGCTGGCGGTGAATGGGACGGTCAACGATCTCGCGGTAGCGGGCGCGCGGCCGCTAGCGCTGACCGTGTCGCTGGTGCTTGAGGAGGGTCTTGCGGCGGACGATCTGCGAGCCGAGATCGAGGCGATCGCCGCTGCGGCACGCGTGGCCGAGGTGCAGATCGTGGCCGGAGACACGAAGGTGGTCGAGCGGGGCCACGCCGACGGGATGTACATCTGCACGAGCGGGATCGGACAGCGCGATGCGCGAGCGAGCCTCTCGCCGGCCGCGCTTGAACCTGGCGACCGCATTCTCCTCTCCGGCAGCATCGGTGAGCACGGCACGGCGATCATGCTCGCGCGCGGCGAATTCGAGCTCGAGGCCCCGATCGTCTCCGACACGCGCTCGCTGTGGCCGGCCGTCGACGCGCTGCTGGCGGCGGTCGGCTCACACGTTCGCTGCATGCGCGACGCCACCCGGGGCGGTGTGGCTTCCGTGCTCAACGAGCTTGCACGTGCTTCGACAGTGGCGATGATCGTTCGGGAAGCGGCGATCCCCGTAGCGCCGGCTGTGGCCGGGGCTGCAGAGATCCTCGGAATCGACCCTATGTACGTGGCCAACGAAGGCAAGATGGTCGTCTTCGTGGCCGCCGAGGCCGCGGACGAGGCGCTGGCGGCGCTGCGGAGCGTAGACGGCTGCGAGGACGCAGCCGAGATCGGCGAGGTGCGGACGGAGCCGCCCGGGATGGTGCTCGTGGAGACGAGCTTTGGCGGCAGACGGGTGATGGACCAGCTGGTGGGCGACCCCCTGCCGCGGATCTGTTGAGAGCGAGAGGAGACGACAGCATGGCGACGTCGGTGTTTGCGGACTACAAGAAGACAGAGGCGGTCACCGCGCACGTCCTGTGGATGACAACCGGGCTGAGCTGCGAGGGCGATTCCGTGGCGATGACCTCGGCCACAAACCCGAGTCTCGAGGACATCATCTTGCAGGCGATCCCGGGAATGCCAAAGGTCGTCATCCACAACCAGGTGATCGACTATGCGACCGGTCAGGACTATGCGCAGGCATGGTTCGACGCCGAGCAGGGCAAGCTCGACCCGTTCGTGCTGGTGATCGAGGGCTCGCTCGGCAACGAGGAGATCAACGGCGAGGGCCACTGGACCGGCTTTGCCGTCAATCCCGACAACGGCCAGCCGATCACGATCAACGAGTGGCTCGATCGCCTCGCGCCGAAGGCCGCCGCGGTCGTCGCCGTCGGAACCTGCGCGACCTACGGCGGAATCCCGGCGATGAAGAACAACCCGACCGGCGCGATGGGTGTGCCGGACTACCTCGGATGGAACTGGAAGTCGCAGGCCAACCTGCCGGTCGTCTGCATTCCGGGCTGCCCCGCGCAGCCGGACAACATGACCGAGACCCTGCTGTATCTAGCGCTGCACCTCGCGGGCCTCGCGCCGGCACCGGAGCTCGACGAGGCGTTGCGCCCGAAGTGGCTGTTCGGGCGGACAGTGCGCGAGAGCTGCAACCGCGCGGGCTTTGCCGAGCAGGGCGAGTTCGCGACTGAGTACGGATCCGACCACCGCTGCCTGGTAAAGCTCGGCTGTAAGGGGCCGGTCGTCAAGTGCAATGTGCCGGTCCGCGGCTGGGTCAACGGGATCGGCGGTTGCCCGAACGTCGGCGGCATTTGCATGGCGTGCACGATGCCGGGCTTCCCCGACAAGTTCATGCCGTTCATGGACGAGGACCGCTACGGCGGCGCTGCGGCCACGATCATGAAGTACTCGTACGGCCCGATCGTGCGCTCGATGCGCAGGCGCAACGTAGCCAAGAAGTACGACGTCGAGCCCGAATGGCGTCGCAAGGGCAACACGCTCACCAGTGGCTACGCGAAGAGCTGGTAAGCGCTGACCAACGTAGCTCGAAGACCTTTGTTGACTTCGTTTGCGGCTGAACGCCGAGTGAGGAGAGGATCAGATGGCAGTTGACACGACAGCCCAGCAGAAGGTGATCGTCAAGGAAATGTCGTGGGATCCGATCACGCGGATCGTCGGCAGCCTCGGCATCCACACCGAGATCGACTTCACCAACAAGCAGGTGCTCAAGGCCTACAGCACCTCAATGGTGTTTCGCGGCTTTGACATCTTCATGAAGGGGATCGACCCGCGCGACGCGCACTTCATCACGAGCCGCATCTGCGGGATCTGTGGCGACAACCATGCGACCTGCTCGTGTCTGAACCAGAACATGGCCTACGGCGTCAAGCCACCGCCGCTTGGCGACCTGGCCTTCAACCTCGCCGAGTCGGCCGACTACATGTTCGACCATGCGATCTTCAACGACTGCATGGCAAACGTGGATTTCTGCGAGCAGATGGTCAAGGAGACGAACCCGACGCTCCTGGCCAAGGCCGAGAGCACGTCGGCTCCCGGGCAGGACATTCACGGTTACAAGACGATCGCCGACATCATGCGCGCCCTCAACCCGTTCACGGGCGAGTTCTATCTCGAGACGCTGCACGTCGCGCGCTACACGCGCGAGATGTACTGCCTCTTCGGGGGTCGCCATACGCACCCGTCGACGATCATGCCAGGAGGCTGCAGCGCCGACATCACGCATCAGACCTGCACCGATTACTACGTTCGCCTGATGCGCTATTTCGACTACGTCAAGCGCAGCGTTCCGATGCACGACGATCTGTACGACTTCTTCCTGCGGGAGTTGCCGGGCTACGACATGGTCGGCTATCGCGAAACGAACCTGGTCAACTGGGGGAGCTTCGACGATCCCGACTACGTCGACTACGACTATCGGACGATGACCGATTGGGGTCGCAAGCGCTACATCACGCCCGGCGTGGCGATCGGCGGCGAGCTGATCTCGACCGATCTAGTCGAGATCAACCTGATGATCAGGATCCTGCTCGGCTCGTCGTACTTCGGTGGCTGGGAGGATCAGCCGACGTTCGTCGACAAGGATCCGCTCGGCAATCCGGTGGACAAGAACCATCCGTGGAACAAGGTCACGCTGCCGCGCCCGCAGAAGCGCGACTTCACCGACAAGTACACCTGGGTCGTATCGCCACGGATGTATGACAAGCGGACGGGCAAGCACGTATGCTGCGATACCGGCGGCGGGCCGTTCGCCCGTCAGTGGTGCACGGCGAAGGCCGGCCTGGTCGACTTCGGCTACCTCAAGGCGACGGGCCACTCGATCCAGATGGTGCTGCCGCGCTCGCCGAACCTGCCCGAGATGGAGCTCGAGTGGCACGTGCCGGAGAAGTCCAACGCGATCGAGCGCGACCGTGCACGCACCTACCACCAGGCCTACTCTGCGCTGGTCGGCTTGCACTGCCTCGAGCGAGCGCTGAAGGAAGTGCGGGCGGGCCGGACGAAGAGCTGGAACAAGTTCAAGGTGCCTGACAGCGCGGTCAGCGTCGGGTTCCATGAGGCAGCTCGTGGGGTCCTCTCTCACCACATGGTGATTCGCGATGGCAAGATCGCCAACTACCAGCCCTATCCGCCAACGCCTTGGAACGCGAGCCCGCGCGATGTCTACGGGACGCCTGGACCCTACGAGGATGCGGTACAGAACACGCCGATCTTCGAGGAGAACGGGCCGGAGAATTTCAAGGGCGTTGACATCATGCGGGCGGTCCGCTCGTTCGACCCGTGCCTGCCGTGCGGCGTGCACATGTACACCGGCACCGGCAAGGTGCGAAAGGTCATGCACACCCCGACCGGGATGGCCTGAGGGCATGGATACGGCTGTCCTCGCTGGCGAGGAATCCGAACGGCTGCTCGCGCGAGTCCAGGAGCTGCAGGAGCGGCTCGAGTCCGCGGGCGAGTCCGTTTCCCGCGATCTCGCGCAGGAGCTCGTGTCCGGCGTCGTCGAGATGTACGGCGCCGGGCTCGAGCGGATTCTCGGCTCCCTGCTAGCCGGAGGGAAAGACGGTGAGCAACGCGCCGCTGAGCTCGCGGAGGATCCGCTGGTCGCCACGCTGCTCTTGATCCACGACCTGCACCCGATCCCACTTGAGGACCGCGTGCGGGGTGCGCTCGAATCCGTGCGCCCCTACATGGAGTCCCACGGAGGCGACGTCGAGCTCTTGTCATTGCAGGACGGCGTGGCCCGCATCAGCTTGCGCGGCAGCTGCTCGGATTGCTCGGCTTCGTCAGTCACGCTCGAGCTCGCGATCAAGCAGGCGCTCGAAGAGATCGCGCCCGACCTCGACGCGCTCGAGGTCGAGGGCGTGGCGCCACAGGTCAGCGGCCTCGAGCTGCCGATGGCGGACGCCGGTCAGCCGCCCCAGTTAGGGCTCTCGGTCGTCATGTCGCCGCCGCCTCAGCCGCCTTCTTGGTTCGAGGTAGCGGCGGCGATGTCGCTGCGCGACGGATCGATGGTCACGACGACGGTCGCCGGAAGCGACCTGCTGATCGCCAACGTCGCGGGGACGCTGCTCGCTTATCGCGACGCATGCGCGGCTTGCGGTGGGACGCTCCACGACGGCGAGCTGTCGGAGGGAGCGCTCGCGTGTTCTCACTGCGGACGCTCGTTCTTCCTACCGCGCGCGGGACGTTCAATGGATCAGGAGCGCATTCAGCTCGATCCGGTGCCGTTGCTGCGCGAGCTCGGAAGCGTCAAGGTAGCCCTGGCGCCGTGAGCGCAAACGGGAGCCCCCCGGAGCGGCCGCGGCGCTCGCTGGTCGCCGATGCGGTCGCCGCGCGCCGGCGCGCGCAGCTGGTGGCGGATCTGCGCGGGATGGTGCGGACGGCGGGCGGGGCGGCGCGCTCGGACGGCGTGGTTGGCACAGCGGGCGCAGAAGCGTCGATCCCGCCGCCACCCGACGCCGACAGCGAGGCCTGCGATCTGTGCGGCATCACGATCCCCGAGCGTCACCGCCATCTGCTGCATCTCGTCGAGCGCCGGATCGACTGCGCCTGCGAGAGCTGCTGGAACGTGCGCTCGGGCGACCCCGAATACCGCCCGGCCGGCAACCGCACCGTCTGGCTGCCCGATCTCGACATTCCAGACGACCTGTGGGCGAGCTTCCAGATTCCGATCGGGCTGGCCTTCTTCATGGATTCGACCGTCACGGCGTGCGTCGTCGCGCTTTACCCGAGTCCTGCGGGTGCAACTGAGAGCGAGCTGCACTTCGCATCCTGGAACCGCATGCGTGAGCTCAACCCGGTGCTGCGCGAACTCGAACCCGACATCGAGGGACTCGTCGTGAACCGTCTCTCGGATCCGCCCGCATATGCGATCGCGCCGATCGACCAGTGCTATGCGCTGACGGGCGCGATCAAGCTGAATTGGGAGGGGATCTCGGGCGGCCCCCGAGTGCACGAGGCAGTCGAGCGCTTCTTCACAGAGCTGCGCGCCGACGCGGTGGCAGCATGAGCGTGCGCTCACCCGACGCGATGCTTGACGAGCCGGCGGCCGCGCCGGACCCTGACTTCAGCGTCGTCGGTGTTCGCTCGGTGCGCTATGCCGCGGCGCCGATGCTCGCCCTGGATCTGCAGGTGAGCGAACCGAGCGGCCGTCAGGTCTACATGATCGCGCTCACGATCCAGCTGATGATCGAGCCGGCACGCCGCACCTACGACGATGAGACCCGCGACCGGCTGGTCGAGCTCTTCGGTCCGCCGGAGCGCTGGGCGGTGACAACGCGGAGCCTCGTCTGGTCCCAGCTCGACGTGGTCGTGCCGGCCTTTACGGGGTCGACAACGGTCGCGGTGCCGATTCCGTGTAACTACGACCTCGAGGTCACCGCCGCCAAGTACCTGCACGCACTGCCCGACGGCGAGGCGCCGCTGGCGCTCCACTTCAACGGCATGATCTATTACCCCGGCGATGACGGCGGCCTCCAGATGGTGCTCGTCCCGTGGACTCGCTCTGTTGACTTCCGGATGCCTGTCGCGGTGTGGGCGGAGACGATCGAGCACTACTACCCCAACACCGGCTGGGTTGGGTTGCGTAGCGAGACGCTCGAGGCACTCCAGCGTATGAAGGTCGATCGCGGTCTCGCGACCTTCGATGCATGTGTCGCCGAGTTGCTGAGCGAGGCGCGACGTGACTGATCCGGTTGAGCAGCTCGTCGAATCGCTGCTCTACGAGGGTTACGCCTTGTACCCGTACACGCCGGGCACCACCAAGAACGCGACACCGACGCCGTTCGGAATCGTCTACCCCCCGGTCTACGCCGCGACTCTGACGAGCACGTTCGACCATCTCGAGCTGCGCTGCGTGCTCGAGGCTCCGGCGGACGCCGTGCTTGGTGGCGAGTTGCGATTCCTGGCGGCGAGCGGTGAGCGCCACCAGGCGGCGGCACACACGATCACGCTGAGCGGTGCGATGGTGGGAGCGCTCGCCGTCACGCCGGCAGAGCGCCGGAGTCAGGTTTCCTACGCAGACGCGCCACCGCTCGCAGTCGCGCTGAGCCTGGGCGCGGAGAGGCTCGAGGACGGCTTCTACGAGGTCGTGCTGCGAGTCGAGAACCGGACACTCGTCAGCAGCGGCCTAGACCGCGCCGGCGCGCTCGCGCGCTCGCTGCTCTCGACGACCCCGATTGTGCGCGTCAGCGGCGGACGCTTCGTCTCAGCGCTCGAGCGCCCGTGTGAGAGCGTCAACACGTTCCCGGTCCTCGTCACCCCCGCCGACGACGCGATCGTCGGCGCCGCAATCGTCCTGCCCGATCACCCGCAGATCGCGCCCGAGAGTCGCGGCGGGCTGTTTGACTCGACCGAGATCGAGGAGGCCCTGCTGCTGCACGTGCTGGCGCTCAGCGACGGCGAACGCGAGGAGATACAGAAGCAGGATCCGGCCGTGCGCGAGATGGTCGCCCGCGCCGCAGCGGCAACGCCCGCAGACATCATCGCGCTGCACGGTCGTGTGACGCTGCGCGATCCTGAGAACCGGCGCGAACGAGAGTCCACGACTCCGCCGACCCCGCCGCCTGGGCTGGCTGACCCGACCGCGGGAGAGGACACGGCAGAGGTCGACGGTGTCACCTTCCGGCGCGGCGCAAAGGTCGTGATAAGGCCCGGGCCAAGCGCCGACCTGCACGCACGGATGCTCGAAGGGCATACGGCAACGATCGAGCGGATTTTCGTCGACTACGACGGCAAGGCCCATCTTGGCGTCACGATCGACGGCGACCCGGGGCAGGATCTGATGCGCGATACGAGCCGCTTCTTGTTCTTCTTCGCGCCCGAGGTGGAGGTGTTACAGCCATGAGTGAGGAGCGCATTGGCAGGATCCTTGTCGCCGGCGTCGGCAACGCATGGTTGCGTGATGACGGCTTTGGCGGCGAGGTCGCGCGTCGCCTCGCCCAGCGTGAGCTGCCGGTGGACGTGGCCGTGATGGATGTCGGCACGGGTGGCCTCGACTTGGCCTACGAGGTTATGCGCGGCTACGAGGCGCTCGTGATCCTCGACGTCAGCCGGCAGGGCGGCGACCCGGGAACGCTCTACGTGATCGAGCCTGAGGAGGCGTCCGTCGAGGGTGCGATCGAGGACGGCGAGGCGATCAACCCACACGGCATGGACCCGCGGACGGTGCTGCGCTTCGTCAAATCGGTCGGCGCATGGCCCGGTCGCGTCATCGTCATCGCCTGCGAGCCGGCGGAGGTCGAAGAGATCGGCTTGAGCCTCTCGCAGCACGTCGAGGAGGCCGTGGAGCGCGCCATCGAGCTCGTCGCCCAGACGATCGACGGGTTGCGCGCAGAGCCCGCCTTCGGCGCGCCGGAGTGAGCACGTGCACGAGCTTTCGCTCAGCAGCGCGATCATCGCAACGGCGGAGAAGCATGCCGCCGGACGGCGCGTAGGGCTCGTCACGCTGCGCGTCGGGCGGCTGCGCCAGGTCGTCCCCGAGACACTCGAGTTCTACTTCGAGTTCGTCGCGAAGGGCACGGCGTGCGAAGGCGCGCGGCTCGAACAGGAGGTTGTGGACGCCCGGCTGCGATGCACGCCTTGTGGCACCGAGTGGGATATCGAGGTGCCCGCCTTCCGCTGCCCGACCTGCGGAGGCGCGGATGTTGCCGTGGCGAGCGGGAACGAGTTTGAAGTCGAGTCAATCGAGATCGAGGAGGAGGCCGCATGCATCGCACCAAGGTGACGGTCGTCGAGGAAGCGCTCGACGCCAACAACACAATCGCCAGCGCCAACCGTCTCGACTTCGACCGCGCCGGCGTCAAGGTGATCAACTTCATGGGTGCCCCCGGGGCTGGCAAGACGACGCTGCTGGAGCGTGTCGTCACGAGCCTGCCTGGCGTGGCCGTGGGAGTCCTCGAGGGCGACGTGCAGGGATCGATGGACGCCGATCGCCTCGCCAGCCTGCATGTTCCGGTGACACAGATCAACACCGCGGCCGGCTTCGGCGGCGAATGCCATCTCGACGCAAACATGGTCCGGTCGGCCATCCCCACCTTGCCACTCGAGGACATTGACCTGCTGGTCGTCGAGAACGTCGGCAACCTCGTGTGCCCGGCCGAGTTCCGCATCGGCGAGGATGCGCGCGTGATGGTCAGCGCGGTGACCGAAGGCGAGGACAAACCGCTCAAGTACCCGCTGATGTTCAGGGCCTGCGAGCTCGTGCTAGTCAACAAGATCGACCTGTTGCCCCACCTCGACTTCGATCTCGAGCGCCTCCTCTACAACATCGACCAGGTACATCCCGATGTGGAGCGGATCGTCGTCAGCGGGCGGACCGGCGAAGGAATCGACGCCTGGCGGGATTGGCTGCTGAGGATCGCCCCGCGCGAGCCGGTTGCCGCATGACGGAGGCCGTGCTTGTCGCGGATCCTGGACAGCTTGTGCACGCGCTGCTGGAGCGGCGCACCGATGCCAACCGCGAGTTCTTTGGGCGAGAATCCGAGCGACTCGCGAGGCTTTGTCACACCACGGCCGAGCGGTTCGCTCGCGGCGGGCGTCTGATCGCGCTAGGGCGGACGCCGGCGGCCCGGTCGGACGCGCGCCATGTGGCCGTGGAGTTCGTGCACCCCGTGATCGTCGGCAAGCGCGCCCTCCCCGCCATCGGCTTGGCCGGTGAAGGCGGTGACCTCGCCGAACAGTTGGCGCTGCTCGCGCGGGGCGAGGACATTGCGATCGCATTCGGTTGCGATGAAGACGGCGGCGAGGCAGCGCGTGCGCTGGCGGTCGCTCGGGCGCGAGGCTGCTTGACGATTGCGTTCTCGGCGGCCGGAGCAGAGCACGAGTTCGCCCCTCCGAGCGACGACCCGTTCATCCGCCAAGAGCTCGTCGAGACCTTCTATCACCTGCTGTGGGAGCTCGTGCACGTGTTCTTCGACCATCGCGGCCTGCTGGCCGGCCGCAATGCTCGCCGCGTTCACGACGCGGGCGCCTCGAGCTTTCTGTACCCGTTTCTTGCAGAGCAAGAGCACGATCTCGAGTCCGTGGTCGACGACGTCGGCCGATCGGTGCTGATGAAAGCGGAGGAGATCGGAGCGCTCCGCGCCCAGACCCTGACGGAAAACTGTGAGACGTTGATCGAAGCCAGCGCGGCGCTTCAGGCAAGCTTCGCGCGGGGGGGCAAGCTGCTCGCGCTCGGCAACGGCGGGTCGGCAACCGACGCGATGGACGCTGTCGCGGACTTCCGCACGGCCTGCGCGCCGAACCCTGGGCGGCCGGCGATCGACCTCACCGAAGACCCCGCAATCCTCACAGCCATCGCGAACGACATCGGCCCCGAGGCGATCTTCTCGCGGCAGTTGATCGCCTACGCAACCGCCGGCGACGCGCTGCTCGCGCTATCAACGTCGGGTAACTCCCGCAGCGTGATCGAGGCGCTCACGCAGGCGCGCCAAAGCGAGCTGGTCACGATCGCGATGGTCGGCTATGACGGCGGCGCGATCGCCAGCGCGCACCTCGCCGATCACGTGCTTATCACGCGCTCGGAGCACATACCGCGGATCCAAGAGGCGCAGGCCAGCGCGTATCACGTACTACGGGAGCTCGTGAGATGACTGTACGCACGCCTACTCGCGCTACGCGGCGCACGCAGGTGCGGGTGCATGGCACCGTCCAGGGCGTCGGCTTCCGTCCGTTCGTCTATCGCTTGGCGAGCGAGCTCGGCCTCGGCGGCTTCGTGCGCAACGATTCTCACGGAGTGCTGCTGGAAGTCGAGGGCACTCCCGCCGCCGTCGCCGGCTTCCTTTCGCGGCTCAGCCTAGAGGCGCCACCGCTCGCCGTGGTTGAGCGCGTTGAGAGCGAAGAGTGCGTGCCGACTGGCAGCGGCGAGTTCGCGATTCTCGAGAGCTCACGCGGCGAGGTCGCCGATGCCCCCATCACGCCCGATACCGCGCCGTGCGAAGACTGCCTAGGTGAGCTCTTCGATCCCGCCGATCGCCGCTTTCGCTATCCGTTTACGAACTGCACGAACTGCGGCCCGCGGTTCACAATCATCCGCGGCGTTCCCTACGACCGTCCCCTGACGACGATGGCCGGTTTCAAGATGTGCACTCGTTGTCAGCGGGAGTATGACAACCCCGGCGACCGACGCTTCCACGCGCAGCCAAACGCATGTCCGCAGTGCGGTCCGTCAGTCGCGCTCATCGACGCCGGCGGCGGGATTGCTGACGGCGCCGGCGCGGCGGATCCGATTCAAGCCGCCGCTTGGGCTCTCCGTGACGGACGGATCGTCGCGATCAAGGGCGTCGGAGGGTTCCATCTCGCGTGTCGCGCCGATGACGAGACTGCGACCGCGGCATTGAGGGGGCGCAAGCATCGCGAAGATAGGCCGTTTGCGTTGATGGTCGGCTCGATCGCCGCCGCCGAGTCGCTGGTAGCACTGGGCGAGCGAGAACGCGAGCTGCTGGCTAGCCCGGAGCGGCCGATCGTCCTTGCGCCGCGCCTGGCGGATGCGCCGGTCGCGGAGTCGGTGGCTCCGGCATCCAGAGAGCTCGGCGTGATGCTGCCGTACGCGCCGCTTCACTACCTGCTGCTCGCCGACGCTGGCACGACGCTCGTGATGACGAGCGGCAATATCTCCGACGAACCGATCGCCTACCGCGACGACGACGCACTCGCACGCCTCGCCGCGCTCGCCGACCTCTTCCTCGTCCACGATCGACCGATCCAGACCCGGACTGACGACTCCGTCGTGCGGACGGTTGAAGTCGCCGGACGCGCGCGTACCTCGTTCGTGCGTCGCTCGCGTGGCTACGTGCCGGCGAGCTTGCCGCTGCGAGGCGGCACGCGTGTACCGCTGCTCGCGTGCGGCGCCGAGCAGAAGAACACGTTCTGTCTCGCAAAGGGGGAGCGAGCCTGGGTCGGCCACCACATCGGTGACCTAGAGAATTACGAGACGCTCAGCTCATTCGTCGAGGGAATCGAGCATTTCGAGCGGTTGTTCGCGGTCGAGCCGCGGATCGTGGCGCACGATCTGCACCCCGAATATCTGTCGAGCAAGTACGCGATCGAGCGCGACGGGGTCGATCTCGTGGCGGTCCAGCACCATCACGCGCACCTGGCGGCGTGCCTTGCCGAGCACGGAGAACTCAACAGTGCCGTGGGCGCGATCTTCGATGGCACCGGCCTCGGGCCGGACGGCACGGTGTGGGGAGGCGAGTTTCTCTATGGAGACGTTTTTGGCTTTCGGCGCTTGGGCATGCTCATGCCCGTCCGACTCCCCGGGGGCGAGCGCGCGATCCGCGAGCCGTGGCGGATGGCGTGCGCATGGCTCGCGGCCGCAGTTGGCGGAGAGCCGGAAATGCCACTCGCTTTGGTCGGCCGCGTTGAAGAGTCCACGTGGCGTGCGGTGCAGAGCCTCGTTCGCACAGGTGTCGGCTCGCCGGTGACGACAAGTATGGGCCGCCTCTTCGACGCCGTAGCGGCCCTGTGCGGCGTGCGCGCCGCCGTTAGCTATGAGGGCCAGGCGGCGGTCGAACTCGAGGCGGCGTGCGACTCAGCCGAGCGCGGCCGCTACCCGATCGAGCTGACGAGCAACGGCGGAGTGATGGTGCTCGACCCTCGTGAAACCATCAAAGCCATTACATCCGACTTCGCCGCGGGGATTCCCGTCGGGGTTATAGCGAGCCGCTTTCACAACACGATCGCTCTGGGCACCACACAGGCCTGCCAGCAGGCGGCCTCCGCCCGCGCTACAGATCTCGTGGTGCTCTCGGGCGGCGTGTTCCAGAACCGGCGACTCATGGAGGCTGTCGCGGCGGGTCTTGGCGCAGCCGGTCTAAGAGTCCTGACGCCCGAACTGCTCCCCGCAAACGACGGTGGGATCGCCTACGGCCAGGCCGTCATCGCCGCGCGGCAAAGCGACGCGGCCTGATGACCAACGCTGATCCGCCGACGCGCCTCCGAGAAATCCTCAGCCAGACCGTCTTTATCCGCGGCGCCAACGTCCCCTTTGGCGAGCTCACGGCCGCTGACGCTCGGGCACGCGCCGACGAGTTGCGAGCGGCAACCGGATGGGGTCCAACCGCGCGCGTCGCGCCCGTCGCGCTGGCGTGGGCCGAGCTCGCGAGGACATTGGAACAAACAGCGGTGCCCGCTGTCGGGGATCTAGACGAAGAACTGCTCGTCAAGCTGGCACCTCGCTTGTGGATCGTCCCGCCCGGCGGAAGCATCCTCTAGCGCGCAACCCTCGACGGCGTGGGTCGCGCCCGCGGGGCTCGGCGCCCGTCCGACAGCGCCGAACGTGCGGTCAGGGACAGGCCCTCAGCTCGGTGAGGTAGCCAGCACGCGCCGCAGAACGTCGCGGAGCATGCGCTGGTCGGCACGCGAGAGGCGCGCAAACGCCTCAGGTGCCTCGCGCATCCGCGTGCGCACGTGCTCACGGGCCTCGACGCCCAGCGGTGTCAGAACGATGTGTGTGACCCGACGATCGTGCTCATGAGGCCGGCGCGACACGAGGCCGCGAGCCTCCAGGCGGTCTACGAGTCCGGTGACGTTCGAGTTGTCGCAGTGAAGACTCGTCGCCAACAAGTGCATCGGCATCGGTGTGTCCGGATCCATCTGCGCCAAGGCACCGGCCTGTGCCGGGTGCAGATCCAACTCTGCGGCGACTGCACGGAAGCGCGGACGCTCGACCATCATCAGCCGTAGAAGGAGCTCCCACACTTCGTCAGCCGGTGACTGCTTCCGTTGCTCGCCAATCGCAGTCGCCATCTTGGGACCAATTATATCTGCTGTGGTCAACAGTTGATGGCTACCACTTTTGATGTAGCCTACGACTCGTGCCTGGTCCTGCGATCGTCGTCGAGCAACTCGTGCGTGAGTTTCGCAAGGGACCGCGGGCTGTGGATGGCATCAACCTCGAGGTTTCGCCTGGCGAGATCTACGGCTTCCTCGGCCCAAACGGCGCGGGAAAGTCGACGACGGTATTGATGCTGACGACGTTGCTGCCGCCGACGAGCGGCCGTGCGACCGTCGGTGGCTTTGACATCGTGCGCGAGGGCGCGCGTGTGCGCGCATCGATCGGCGCCGCGCTCCAAGAAGCCGCGCTCGACGCGATCCTCACCGGACGCGAGCACCTGATGCTTCAGGCAACACTGCAGGGCATTCCAAAGGCGACCCGCACGCGCCGCGCGGATGAGCTGCTGGAGCGTGTCGGGCTCGTCGAGGCCGCGAACCGCCGCGTCGGCGGTTATTCCGGCGGTATGAAACGCCGTCTGGACCTCGCGCTGGCGCTGGTGCACAGCCCAAGCATCCTGTTTCTTGACGAGCCGACGACGGGACTTGATCTGCAGAGCCGCACGGCTCTCTGGGGCGAGGTCGCGCGGCTCGCCCACGACGAGGGGATGACGGTGTTCTTGACCACCCAGTACCTGGAAGAGGCTGATGCCCTGGCTGACCGCGTCGGCATCATCGATCACGGCAGGATCGTCGCCGAGGACACGCCCGCCAAGCTCAAGGCCGAGATCGGCAGCCCGAGCGTCGAGGTCGTGCCAGCCGACCTCGCCACCGGCGATGCAATCGCGGAAGCACTGACCCGGTTTGGCTCACCGACGCGCGGCGGCCGCGGGAGCCTCACCGTGCAGTTGCCGGGTGGAGAAGCGCAGCTCGCCGAGCTAGTGCGGGTCCTCGACCAAGCCGACCTTCACGTGGCGTCGCTGCATCTCCACCAGCCGTCACTCGATGACGTCTTCCTGGCCAAGACCGGACGCAAACTTGAGGGCGCCGCAGAGGAAGACTCGATCGCCCCTTCCGAAGAGCCGGCCCAGCGCGGTCGGAGGCGCCGTGGTCGCTGAGCCAGCAAACACCGCAGGGCTGCTTGCGCAAATCGGAGCGGTCGCACGCCGATCGATCACACGCACGCTGCGCCAGCGCGCGCTGCTCATCTTCCCGATGCTGTTTCCCCTGATTCTCTTCGCGATCAACGGCAGTGCGCTGAGCGCTGCAACGAAGATCCCCGGCTTCCCGCCTGTCAGCTACCGCGCGTTTGTGCTCGCGGTGCCGTTTATGCAAGGCGCCCTGTTCATCGCGGTGACGGCGGGCATCGATCTCGCGCGCGACATCGAATCGGGCTTCTTCAACCGTCTCGCGTTGACGCCCTTGCGCGGGAGCGCGCTGCTCGCCGGACAACTCGCCGGCGGCGTCGTGGTCGCCGTCCTGCAATCAGTCGTCTACCTGTTGGTCGGGATCGCTGCCGGGGTTGACATCGCAAGCGGAGTCGGTGGCGCGCTCGTGCTGCTCGCGCTCTCGATCCTGATCGCATTCGGATTCGCTGGGGTTGGCGCGTTGATTGCCTTGCGCTCCGGCAGCGGCGAGGCCGTTCAAGCCATTTTCCCGTTGCTCTTCGTGACGCTTTTCCTCAGTTCATCTTCACTACCACGCCCCCTGCTCCGGGTCCACTGGTTCCACCTAGTGGCGACCTACAACCCGGTCTCCTACCTCATCGAAGGTATGCGCAGTCTCGTCATCACCGGATGGAACGGGCAAGCCCTGGCGATGGGATTCGGGTTTGCGCTCGCGCTCGTGGTCATCAGCCTCGCGCTCGCGAACCTTGCGATGAAGAACAGGCTGGTGCGGACGTGAGGCGCTTCTGGTTTGTTGCCCGTGGCGTGGCGTGGCGCTCGATCCACAACACCCTCGTCAGCCCCGCGATCTTGGTGCCTTCGATCGTCTTTCCACTGTTTTTTCTCGCCGCGTTCGCTGGCGGCCTGTCAAAGATCGCGCAGGTCCCGAACTTCAACTACCCCCCGGGCTACACCGCTTTTCAGTTCGTGTTCGTGTTCCTGCAGTCGGCAGCGTTTGGGGGCGTCTTCACGGGGTTCGCGGTGGCCCGCGATTTCGATTCAGGTTTTGCGCGGCGGCTGTTGTTGACTGCCCCGCAGCGCAGCGGGATCGTTGCTGGCTACTGTGGCGGAGCGCTCGCGCGCTGGTTCGTAACGGGCTCCGTCGTTACGGTTGCCGCGCTCCTGGCCGGGATGCATGTCCCTGCCGACGGCTCCGAGCTCGTTGGCATGCTCGCCCTCGGGATACTCGCGAATAGTGCCGCGGCCCTATGGGCCTGCGGCGTTGCAATGTTCCTTCGCACGGAACAAGCCGGCGCCCTGATTCAGATGCCGGTCTTCGTCGTCATCTTTCTCGCGCCGATCTACGTGCCGTTATCCCTGCTCACCGGCTGGATCCACTCTGTCGCGAGCGTCAACCCCGCCACCTTTGTACTCGAGGCCGCTCGCGGATTACTGGCCAACTCCCCAGTCCATCTGCTACTGGCGTTCGTGCTTCTGGGCGGCGGGATTGTCGTGATGGCCTTCTGGGCGCGCCGCGGGCTCGCCTCCGCCGAGCGCGCCGGCTAGCTCGGCGAGTTCGCCGGCAGGATTTACCGCCTAGCCCGTATCCGCGTGCTCGGATCGCGACACCAGTCGTAGAGCGAAGGCCAACCGCCGTAACCGTCGGACTCGCTGAAGTGCCCGGGGGTGTCAATCAGATCGATCGCAAGGTCGAGCGGCGCGGCATAGAGACGGCTCGCGGATTCCGGACAGTAGGGGTCGGCGGTGCTGGCGATGACGCGCGTTTCGGCTCGTGCTGCGCGAGCGAGATGTTCTCGGTTCAGCTCTCGGGGCGGTGCGAAGTGCTGGATCGCGGGCCAGAGCTGCGTCGTGCTCGGCGGCGACACGAGCAGGACCCGGTCCACCGCCTGCGCGGCTGTGGCGCTCGTTGCGTGGTGCATCCACAACAGGCAGCCGAGAGAGTGGCAGATCACGACGCGTTCGCCGCGGCCGAGTTGCGCGAGTTCGGCTGCCAGCAGCGTCAGCCAGTCCTCGAGTTGCGGGCTGTCAGCGTCGGGGAACTGCGGGTAGAGCACGATTTCGCGATCGGCGCGGAGCGACTCGGCCAGGTGGTGCTGCCAGTGGCCCGGGGGGCGGTGGTTCTCGACACCGTGAATGATGAGAAAGCGTCGGCCGGGCTCAGCCGTCATGGCCGGCCACCTCAGTCGGCGCCTTGACTCGGCGAGCATGGTGCGCGGCCACTCGGCTGCGGTTGCCGCAGTGAGCGGAGCTGCACCACGCGCGTCGACGCTCGGAGGCACGCAGAAAAAGCATCCGGCAGTCCGGTGCTGCGCACTGTGCGATCTGAAGCCGCGCCGGACCGGACAGAAGCAGGATGGCGTCGCGCGCTACCAGGGCCGTCAGTGTGTCTGCCAAGCCGGCGCCCGCCAGCAGCACGAGGCCCGCGCCGCCCGGTGCCGGTCCCAGCTCGATCCGCGTGTCGGCCGCCTGGTTGATGGCCGCGAGCGCCGCCGGAGGGGGTGTGTGACCAACGCACGCCGCGCGCACAACTCGGTTGAGCTGCTCCCGAAACTCACGAACGTCCGCGAGGTCGTTCTCGTTGGTACTGCGGTCGGCAACACGCAGCCCGACACCGTCGATCCATGCGTCGAGCCGCCCCGGGCCAGTCAGCCGCTCGACCGGTGTCCCAAATCGTCGTCCGACGGTGGCAATCAGATTCAGCGCGAGGCTGCCGCCATCAAAGCGGAGCTCACCGACCAGGCGGTCACCGGGCCCGCTGCCAACACGCTCCTCGGGTGCACCTAGGTTCGGCACAGCAGTAATGTATCAACGCATTAGTCTAGGTGAGCGCGGCGAGAACCCGATGGCTCTGCTCTACGTGTGCGGCTGATCGTGATCGGCCGCACTCCGCGCGAGCTCGATGGCGCCGAGGACACCGGCTGAGTCACCAAGGCCTGGCGGGACGATGTAGTGGTCGATCGCGTCCGGTCGCGTCAGCTCGGGAACGTCGAGGTAGTCCGAAACCAGCCCTGGCAGTCGACGACGGATGAGCGGGAGCAGGTTCGGCCGCTTTAGGACCCCACCGCCCAAGATGATTCGTTTTGGCGACAGCGTGCAAATCACGTTCACAAGCCCGAGAGCGAGGTACTCGCTCTCGAGCTCCCAGACCGCCGGATTGTCCGCCAGTTCCTCGCCCGGGGCCCCCCAGCGCCGACGGATCGACTCGCCCGAGGCGAGCCCCTCTAAACAGTCGCGGTGATAAGGACAGACGCCGTCGAACGGGTCTCGCGTCTTGTCGTGCGGTATCCGCATGTGACCGATTTCCGGGTGCACCAAACCGTGAAGCACTCGGCCGTTTACGATCGCGCCGCCGCCGATCCCGGTGCCGACCGTGATATAGCAGAACGTCTCAAGCCCGATGGCGGCGCCCCACAGCGATTCAGCGAGCGCGGCGGCATTGACATCGGTATCGAACGCTACGGGCACGCCGAGCGCAGTGGCGAGCGGCGTCACAAGGTCGGTGTGTGCCCAGCCCGCCTTGGGCGTCGTGGTGATTCGCCCCCACGTCGGTGATGCACGGTGGACATCGATCGGACCAAACGAGCCCACCCCCAAACCGTCCAGCGGGCCGTGCTCGCTGAAAAACTGTGCAGCGCGCGGGATCGTCTCCTCCGGCGTCGTCGTAGGGAACGTCTCGCTCGCGAGGAGCTTGCCAGCACCGTCACCGATCCCGCAGACCCATTTGGTGCCCCCCGCTTCGATGCCCCCGAAGCTCATGTGGAAGGGAGCTGAGCGCCGCACGACTCATGCACAAACGGGATTGTCGCCCCCATGCTTGCCGGGAACTCTAATCCCGCTGCACCACGGCAGCCGACTCGAGCGCCGGCGTCGTCACTCGAGAGCACACTCACGCGCCGACGTCATGGCGCTCGCACCGTGGTGGTCGCCCAGACACTCGCCGCGGCCGCACCGCGGTCGTAGCCTTGTGCCGTGGAGGCTGAGACGTGAGGGACGAGAATGGCTTCCGGCGCGCCGTGCCGAGTGATGCCACGCAGCTTGTGAGCCTGGTGCGATCGGCCTATCGCGGAAGCGCCGGCTGGACCAGCGAGGCCGATCTGGTTGGTGGGGAGCGGATCGACGCGGCCCAGGTGCTCAAATTGATCACCCACGCGCGCTCGATGCTGCTCGTGCTCGAGGAGAACGACGGCTTACTAGCTTGCTGCCATTTGGAGGACCTTGGGGAGCGCTTGGCCCTGCTTGGAACCTTTGCGGTGCGTCCGAAGGCGCAGGATCACGGCGTGGGTCGTCGCATGATGGCCGAGGCCGAGCGGTGGGCGGCAGCTGAGTTCGGTGCCGATGCTTTGGAGATCACGGTGCTCGCCCAGCAGGCGGCCTTGATCCTTTGGTATGAGCGGCTCGGCTTCGAGCGCACAGGCGAGGTCAGGCCCTTCCCTGTCGACGCGCGATATGCGAGGCCCAAGCGCGACGACCTCCACTTCGTGGTTCTGCGCAAAAAAGTCCTCGGCGATGAGCAAGCGGCCCGGTAGCAGGCCGCCGATCGCCCCTCTCGCTGCGATCCAACGCCGCCGCGGGCCGGCGTGCGCTCAGCCGATCGCGCTGCCGTCTTCGACCTCGCGGTCGGGCGCCAGCAACACGACGCCGTGCTCTTCCGAGAGCGCGCCCAGCACGAGCACCTCGCTTCTGAAGCCGGCGATTCGCTTGGGTTCAAATCCGAGCACGCTCACGACCTGACGACCAAGCAGCTCAGCCTTCGTGTAGTGCGTGATCTGCGCGCTCGAGCGCCGGACGCCGAGGGCTCCGAAGTCGATCGTGAGCTTGTACGCCGCCTGACGGGCCTCGGGAAAGTCCTCGACGAGCGTAACCCGGCCGATCGCCAGCTGCAAACGCTCGAACTCATCCCACGTGGCCGCCATGGCGGCTGAGTCTAGCTTCGCGTTTGGTCCAGCTGCGGCCACCCGCGGAGCGGCTCAAATAGGCCACGCCCGCGTGCACCAGCGAGCGAAACATGGTGCTCGGATCTTGGACGACCGGCCATGCCAGATAAGGCCGCATTCTCCGAGGATGCCATCCGTTGGACCGCCTTCATGTCCCACGCGCGCGTCGCTTCACGGTCCAGCGAAAACTTTTAAACATCGCGGGCGCAGAACTGATTACGATGGCGCGCGAAACCGCAGTTTGCACTGATCCGCACGAACCGGGGAGGGGTTAGATGGCTGAGGTCGCAGCTCCACAACAAACCGCAAACCTCGACGCCGACGGTCTCGACCGCGGCGTCGGATTTCTCGGACTGTTCTGGACCTCCGAGGGGTCGCTCATCGGATCGGGCTGGCTGTTCGGCGCCCTAGCGGCGGCGTCGCTAGCCGGACCGGCAGCGCTACTGGGCTGGATCGTCGCTTCGATCATCGTGATCGGGCTCGCGCTCGTTCATGCCGAGCTCGGCGGCATATTCCCGGTGACGGGCGGCACCGCGCGTTTCCCGCACTACGCCTTCGGTAGCTTCGCGGGCGGCAACTTCGGTTGGATGGCCTACCTCCAAGCGGCGAGCGTCGCGCCGATCGAGGTGCTCGCCGTGATCCAGTACCTCTCGGTCTTCACATGGGCGAGGCACTGGTACAACCCCGAGACCTCCACCTCGCCCAACACGCTCCACAGCTGGGGCTTCGTTGTGGCGATCGGCCTGATGATCCTCTTCACGATCATCAACCTCTATGGCATCCGCTGGATGGCAGCGGTCAACAACTACGTCACGACGTGGAAGGTGATCGTCCCGGTGCTGACGATCATCATCTTCCTGCTCTTCAAGTTCCACTCGAGCAACTTCAGCGCCGGCGGTGGCTTCTTCATGAAGCACAACGCGCTCAAGGACATCCTGTTCGCGATCCCCAGTGCCGGCATCGTCTTCTCGCTACTCGGCTTCGAGCAGGCGGTGCAGCTCGGCGGCGAGGCAAAGAATCCGAGTCGGGACATCCCGCGCGCTGTGATCTCCTCGATCTTGGTCGCCTCCGTAATCTACGTGCTCGCGCAGGTCGTGTTCATCGGCACGCTCAATCCGGCTCTGCTCGCACACGGACACACATGGGCCGACCTTGCCGTGCCGGGGAAGAGCCCCGCGCTACAGGCGCTCAACGCGGCCCCGTTCTATAGCGTCGCTAAGGTTGCGGGGTTGCTGTGGCTCGCGTTTATCCTGCGCCTCGACGCGGTGATCTCGCCGGCCGGCACCGGTCTTGTCTACGGCACGTCGGCCTCGCGAATCCTTTTCGGCTTGAGCAAGAACGGCTACGTGCCGAGCCTCTTTGAGACGGTCACGTCGATTCGGAGGGTTCCGGTCGCAGCGCTCATCTTCTCAACCCTGATCGGGCTCGCGTTCATGCTGCCGTTTCCAAGCTGGTACACACTCGTTGGAGTGGTCACCAGCGCATCGGTGCTGATGTACGCGAGTGCGCCGCTTGCCCTGGGCGCGCTTCGGCTCTCGAAGCCGGACCTGCCGCGGGCCTACCGCCTGCCGGCAGCCGAGATCCTCTGCCCGCTGTCGTTCATCGGGGCTAACTTCATCGTCTACTGGTCGGGCTGGGGGACCATCTCGACGCTGGTCGTCGCGATGGCGATCGGCTACGTGCTGTTCATCCTTTCAGCCCTGTTCAACCTCAACGCGAACCGGCCGGAGATCGATTGGATCGGCGCGCCGTGGGTCCTCGTCTACCTGATCGGGATGGCGCTGATCTCCTACTTCGGGCAGTTCGGCTCAGGCGGCATCTTCGAAGGCATCTCGGGGTTCACACACACCCTGGTCGGCGGGAACGGAGACATTCCGCTCTACGTGGACTTCGGCGTGGTCGCCGTGTTCAGCCTCGTGATCTACTACTGGGCGATGGAGAGCCGGCTTTCGTCCGAACGGGTGGACAAGTACGTCCATGAGGTCTTCCCGACGCCGGACAGCGTCGGGCATTAGCTGAGTTGAGAATGCGCGCCTGGCCTCCGGCTGCTAGCGCACCGGAGGCCAGCTCGCGCAACTAGCTTTTTCAGGGACCCGCGCCACCGCGCTTCGCTGCTAGTGGGTAGCAGCGCTACCTAGCCGCGAGGGGCTGACTTGAGCAAGCGGTCCGCTAACGGGACTTCCCCGTCGGAGCGGCGCCAGCCCCCAAGAGCCGTCGTGATGCCTGGGGGCAGACGCCCGCCGGTCGAGAGCCAAGAGCCGGCGAGAATCAGCAACAGCCCGGCTACCGCCGCGGCGCCGGGCTGCTCGCCGAGCACCACGACCCCCAGGGCGACAGCGACGACCGGGTTGATGTAAGCGACGACCAAGGCGCGGCCCGGGCCGATATCGAGCACGAGCACGGCCATCAGGGCGAACCCAGCCGCCGTACACACCACGCCGAGCACGACGATCGAGACGAGCGCCGTAGCCGAGGGGACGCGCGCGGGGATATCAAGCAGCGCCACGGGCGTGAGAATCAGCGCTGCCAAGCCCAGGCCGGCGCCCATTGCGGCGCGCGGATCGAGGTCGAAGAGGTGGCGTTTGAGGATCATCGGGCCGGCCGCATAGCCGATCGCGGCGAGCAGGATCATCCCCGAGCCAATGAGCGTCGACCATCGCTCCGCCGCGTCGATGCCGACGAGCACCACAACGCCGGCCATCCCCACCACCAGCCCCACCAAACGCGCCCCGCTGGCGCGCTCGGCGTGGTCAAAGCGCAACGCCAGCAGGGCCACCAGCAAGGGCACGGCGGCAATGATGATTGCCGCCAGCGAGGACGTCACGCGCTGCTCGCCGGCAGCGATCAGCGGAAATGGAATCGCGATCTCGGCGATCGCGTACGCCAGCAGCCAGCGCCAGTGGCCGCGCAGCGTGCGGAGCGTTCCCGCGCGCGCGGCCCACGCCAACAGCACCAGTGCACCGAGTACGACCCGCCCCCACGCCAGCAGGCCCGGAGTCACGCCGCCGTTGACGGCGAGCTTGATGAAGAGGTAGGGAATCCCCCACACCAGCGACAAAGTGGCGAAGATCGCCCAAGCCCGCGCGCTCATCCGCAAGCCAAAATAGCGAAAGGCGCCAGCCGCCCGAGGGACCACCGACGAGGCGCGCTAGCGGTCTACGGCGCGGTCCAACTCGCTTCTGCGCGATGCACGAGCACGGCGATCAGGGCTCCGATCGCGGCGAGCATCGAAACCGTGGTCAGTGCTGCCGGTAGCCCGGTGCGCTCGGCGAGGAAGCCGATCGTCGGCGGCCCGGCGAGCAGCCCAAAGTAGCCGATCGTCGATGCCGCCGCGACGCCGCTTGGCCCGGTCAGCGCGCCAGCCTGGCCGATCGCCGCGGGAAACAGGTTGGCCAAACCAAGACCGACAAGCACGAAGCCGACGATAGCGATCGCCAGCACCGGTACGAGCGCGGCCAGGAGCATGCCGGCGGCGGCGAGCAGCGCACCACCCGCGAGCACGAACGTGCGACCTGCGCGGGACAGCATCCACGTGCCCGAGAGCCGCCCGATCACCATCGCCGCCGAGAAGCTCGCGTAGCCGGCCGCCGCGAGCCCGACGCTCGTGTGCAGATTGTCACGCAAATGGAGCGCTCCCCAGTCGGCCATCGCGCCCTCGCCGTAGGCCGAGCAAAGGGCGATGACACCGAACACCGCGACGAACACACGCGGCCGGCTCGCCAGCGTCCGGCGCGGAGCGGCCAAATCGCCGCCCGCAGCGCCGCCGGGTTGCTCTGAACCGGCTGCGTGTTCACCCGTCCCGCTTGGCGCGCTGCGCAACAGGAGCGACCCGGCAACGGCAGTCACGACAAGCCCGGACGCGCCAATCAGCGTCAGGTGCCACACCGGGCTGAGGACGCTCGCGAGCGCACCGCCGACGAGCGCTCCGCCCAACCCGCCGAGGCTGTACGCGGCGTGAAAGCTCGGCATTATCGGCCGTCCGACGCGCCCGGTGATCTCGACCGCTTTGCTGTTGACGGCCACGTTGAGAGCGCCGAAGCCGGCGCCAAAGACAAACAGCGCGGCGGCCAGCAAAGCGACGCTCGTCACGCGCGCCGGAAGCATGATCGCGAGCGACATCAGCGCCGCCGCGAAAAAAGTCGTCGGCGCGCTGCCAAACCGCGCGCACAGCCGCCCGCTTGCGACCATCGTCACCACTGCGCCGGCTGAGATGCCAAGCAGCGCGACCCCGAGGCCGCCGGATGACGCGTGCACGTGGGCTTTGATCTGCGGCACGCACACAACCCAGTTGCCAAACAGAAAGCCGTCCAGTGCGAAGAAGACTGTGACCAGTGCGCGCGTTCGCCTGAGTCTCGCTACGAGCATGAGACTCTTGAGCGTGCCTCTCTCAGCCGGTCGCGAGGCGCTGGTGAACGAGGCGGACGGCCATCGAACCCTCGCCGACAGCTGATGCGACCCGCTTGATCGAGCCGGAATGCACGTCGCCTACGGCGAACACGCCGGGCTGGCTCGTCTCCAGGAAGTACGGACGCTCGCCGCCGGGGATGGCCAGATCCTCGTCCGCGACCTCGCGGCCGGTGAGCAGAAAGCAGTCTTCGTCCATCGCAACCTCGCCGCGAAGCCAGTCGGTGTGGGGCGAGGCGCCGATGAACACAAACAGCGCCTCGGCTGGTAGCTCCTGGCGCTCACCGCTGCGCGTGTCGCGAACGACGACACCCTCGAGGCTCGTTTCGCCCTTGATCTCGGCGACCTCGCTGTAGAGCAGCACCTCGATCTGTTCGCTGTCTTCGATCTCGTCGACCAGGTAGCGCGACATCGACTTGCCGAGGTCGCCGCCGCGGATCAAAAGGCAGCAGCGGGTCGACTGGCGCGAGAGGTACATCGCGGCCTGTCCGGCAGAGTTTCCGCCGCCAACGATCACGAGCGGCGCGCCCGCGCACAGCTGCGCCTCGGCCTGGGTGGCTGCGTAATAGACGCCAATACCCTCGTAGCGCTCGATGCCGGGCACGTCCAGCTTGCGGTACTGAGCGCCCGTCGCGACGATCACCGTGCGGCCGTTAACAGTCTCACCGCCCGCGAGCCGGATCGCGTAGTGGCCATCCTCGCGCGCGAAGCTGACCGCTTCGGCGGGCACGACGAGGCGTGCGCCGAACGCCCTCGCCTGCAGCATCGCGCGCTCCGCGAGCTCGCTGCCGGAGATTCCGGTGGGGAAACCGAGATAGTTCTCGATCCGCGAGGTGGTGCCAGCCTGGCCGCCGAAAGCCACGGCGTCTATTACCTGGGTGTCGAGCCCTTCTGAGGCACCGTAGACCGCCGCCGCCAACCCCGCGGGACCGCCGCCCACGACCACGAGGTCGCACAGCGCGGGGGGCGCCCCGCGCGCGCCGAGCCCGAGCATCGCCGCAAGCTCGCCGTTGCTGGGATTGCGCAGCAAGCGGTCGGCGCCGAGGACGACCGGTGTCTCGCTGGGCTCGACGGCGAGCGATTGCAGCAGGGTGTCGGTCTCGGCGTCGGTTTCGAGGTCCATCCAGTGGTAGGGGACGCGGTTGCGCTGGAGGAACTCGCGTAGGCGGCGGGTGTCGAGCGAGTAGCGCGAGCCGATCACCTTGACTCCGCCTCCGACCTCGATCAGCAGTGAGCGGCGTGCCAGAAAGGCACGCAAGATGATGTTGCTCAGGTCCTGGTCCTCGGCGGTGAGCGTGCGCAACTTCGCGACGGGCACTTGGATGACCGTGCCGGCGTCGCGCACTACCGCGGTCAAGAGAACACGCGAGCCCGTCAAGAGGTTGAGCTCGCCGAGGAAGCGATGCGCACCGTGGACCGAAATCACGCGGTTGTAGCTGCCGTAGCCCTGAACGATCGCAACGACACCCGACTCGACCACGAAGAAGTCGTAGCGAGCGTCCCCCTCGCGGAAGAGGACCTCCCCAGGCTCTACGTCGCGCACCGTCCCGAGCGCGCGCAGCCGCTCCCGATGGCGCTCATCGAGTCGGGGGAAAGCGCCGTTGATGTTCGCGGGCTCCTCCTCGCCGATCCCAACCACTTCGCTCATCGCGCACCACCGATCGCGAGCCGCGCGTCATCGAGATAACAGTAGGACCAGTCCTCGCCGGGCTCGACCGAGGTGACGGCCCGCCCGACGAGGACTTGATCGAGATGCGTGCAGGTGATCACCATCATGCCTCCTCTTTGGGCGGTCGCTGAACCCGGCAGCATGCCACGCTTCGAAGCTCGCCACCTACCGCGCGGGCGACACCAAGCCAGCGAGCACTCACGCCGGCGGAGCGCAGCTGAGCCTCGCGGCGTATGTTCTTGGGATGGCGAGCGAGCCCACCTCGTCGAGCGAGCAGCAGAGCGTCGCCGAGCGGGCGGCACGCGGCAAGGCGGCACGATCGGAGGTGCCGCGCTCGAGTCACGCCGAGTTTGAGCCCGGGTCACCGCGCGCCGATCCGATCGCCCTGCTCGAGAGCCAGGATGCAACGCGCGTCGCGGAGCTCGTGCCGATCCGCTACGGGCGGATGCTCGCCTCGCCGTTCGCTTTCTACCGTGGCGCCGCGAAGATCATGGCGAGCGATCTCGCGACGACGCCGCGAACCGGGTTGACGGTGCAGTGCTGCGGCGATGCTCACGTCGCGAACTTCGGTGTGTTCGCCTCACCAGAGCGCCGTTTGGTGTTCGACGTGAACGACTTTGACGAGACGCTCCCCGGGCCGTGGGAGTGGGACGTCAAGCGCCTGGTCACGAGCATGGTGATCGCGGCGCGCGAGAACGGTTTCGCACCCAAATATCAGAACCAGATCGCCTCCGGGACTGTCGAGGAGTACCGGACGACGATGGCACGCTTCGCCCGCATGAAGAATCTAGATGTCTGGTACGCCCATCTGGACGTCTCATCGGCGCTCGGGGAGCTGGGGCCACAGGTCAACACGAGGTTGGTCGAGCAAGCCGAGGAGTCGCTCTCGAAGGCGCGCACAGTCGGGAACACGGCGAGCCTCGGCCGGCTGACCCACATGGTCGACGGTGAGCCGCGGATCGTTGCCGAGCCGCCGCTGATCGTGCCGATCTCAGATCTCGCCCAGGGCAGCGAGCGCGACGACATGTTCGAGGCGCTACACGATCGAGTCCGCTCCTACCGTCGATCGCTGGAATGGGACCGGCGCGTCCTGCTCGAAGAGTTCCGTGCCGTCGATTTCGCGCGCAAGGTCGTTGGCGTGGGCAGCGTCGGCACGCGTGCCTGGATTGCGCTGCTCGTCGGCCTTGACGGCTCGGACCCGCTCTTCCTCCAGCTCAAGGAGGCCGACGCGTCGGTGCTGGAGGAGTTCGTCGGGCGCAGTGAATTTCACAACCACGCCGAGCGAGTCGTCACCGGTCAGCGGCTGGTGCAGGCGGTCAGCGACATCTTTCTCGGCTGGCTCCACCTCGAGTCCGGGCTCGACGGGGAGCCGATCGACTTCTATGTTCGACAGTTGCGCGACTGGAAGGGTGCCGGGGACATCGCGAAGATGACGCACGAGGCGATGGCCCAGTACGGCCGGTTCTGTGCCTGGGCGCTAGCCCGCGGGCACGCCCGCAGCGGGGACCGCATCGCGATCGCGAGCTACCTCGGGCGAAGCTCGTCCTTCGATCACGCGATCGTCGAGTTCTCACACGCCTACGCGGAACAGAACGAGCGCGATTACCAGGCGCTCGAGGCGGCGGTCAAGGCGGGGCGGATCACCGCCGAGACCGGCGTCTAGCGCTGGCCGCCACCACAGCGTTTCCGGGCCTGCACCGCCCACTCTTCGGAGCGATCCGGCGTGGCTTGTGTTCCTGCGCGACGTCCGCCAAGCCGAACTGTGAGCATGTGCGCAGATGAGCCGCAACGGTGAAGCCTCAGGCGCGCTGCCGCGCGATTTCGCGAGCGACGAAGAACTCCTGACCGGTGTCCTGCATGACGTCCTGCGGGCGAGTGACGGCCCAGCGGCGGTGGCGCTGCTGGACGAAGCGGTACCGCTCGGGCATGCGGTTGGCGATGGCGACGAGCAGGCCGCGGAGCGCTTGGCGGCGCTCGTGGCGGGCCTTGACCTCAAGCAGGCAGAGGTGCTCGTGCGGGCGCTGACACGCTGGTTCCAGCTCGTCAACCTGGCCGAAGACAACGAGCGCGTGCGTCGTCTTCGCCGGCGTGCCGCGGCGGACGCACCGGCGCCGCGCTCGGGTTCGGTCCGCCGCGCGATCGCCGATCTCGCCGGTCGCGGGAGGACCGCCGCCGAGCTCCAGCTGCTGCTTCGACACGCCGAGCTGAGGCTCGTGATGACCGCGCATCCGACGGAGGCGCGCCGGCGCACGACGATCGACAAGCTCGCGCGCGTCTTCAGTGTGCTGCGTGAGCTCGACGAGGCAGCGCAGCGCGACGGCGATGGCGACGACTACCGGCGGCGGCTGCTCGCGACAGTGCAGGAGCTGTGGGGATCGGATGAGCTGCGCGCGACCTCGGTCACCGTGCTCGACGAGGTCCGCGGCGGGCTGGTCCATTTCTCAACGACGCTCGCGACAACAGTGCCGCGTCTGTACCGCGATCTCGAGGAGGCACTCGCCGAGTTCTACCCCGGTGAGAACTTTGAGCTACCGCCACTGCTGACCTTCGGTTCGTGGATCGGCGGCGATCGCGACGGTAATCCCTTTGTCACGCCGGCCACCACGGTGGCGGCGCTCGAGTTGATGCGCGAACAGTGCCTGCGCTTTCTCGACACTCGCCTCGAGCTGCTCGCCGGGCGGTTGTCGCTGTCAGCGCGCGTGAACGGCCCCGCGCCGGCACTCGAGCCGATCCTCACGGCGGGAGTCGAGCAGTTCCCGGAGCTGGCGGGGCAACTTGCGGCGCTCAATCCCGAGGAGCCCTATCGCCGTGCGCTGACGTTCCTGCGCGAGCGCGTGCGAGCCACTCTCCAGCACGACCCGGGAGCCTACGGCGAGCCGGTGGAGCTGCTCAGCGACCTGCGCCTGGTGGAGCGTTCGCTGATCGAAGGTGGCGGCGAGTTCACAGCCGCTGGCGATCTCCACGACGTGATCCGCCAGGTCGAGGTGTTCGGCTTTCACTTTGCGCGGCTTGACATCCGCGAGCACGCGCGCGTTCACCGGCACTCCCTCGGTGAGATCTACTCGGCGCTGGGTATCCGCGATGACTACGAGACGCTGAGCGAGGAGGAGCGAATCGCCCTGCTCGCACACGACATCGCCGATCGCCGGCCGTTGATTCCCGCCGACATCGCCGGGTTCTCGCCTGGCACGCGCGAGACGGTCGAGACCTTCCGGATGCTCCACGACGCGCTCTCCGGGAGTCACCGGGGGGCTGTCCAGACCTACATCGTCTCGGGCACCGCCGCACCGTCGGACCTGCTCGAGGTGTTGCTGTTGATGAAGGAGGCGAGCCTCGCGGAAGCCGGTGGCGAGGGAGCGTGGCTTCGCATCGTGCCGCTGTTCGAAGCGGGTACGACGCTGGCGGAGGCGCCGGCGACAATGGACCGCCTGCTCTCAGAGCCGACCTATCGCGCCGCGCTGCGTGCCGTAGACGACGAGCAGGAGGTGATGATCGGCTACTCGGACTCGAACAAGGATGTCGGCTACGTCGCTTCCGCGTGGGCCGCCTACCGGGCCCAGACTCAGCTCGCGGCGGTGATCGCCTCGCACGAGCTGAAATGGGTGTTCTTCCACGGCCGCGGCGGCGCGATCGGGCGCGGCGGCGGTCCGACAAACCGTGCGATCCTCGCCCTCCCGCCGGGGACAGTCAACGCCCGCCTGAAGATGACCGAGCAGGGCGAGGTCTTGACGGCGAAGTACTCGGTCGCCGAGATCGCCTACCGCGAGCTCGAGCTGGCCGCGAGCGCGACGCTTACCACCGGCGCCCTCGGCGAGAGCGAGCGCCACGAGACGTTCGAGCGCGTGGTCGAGGACATGGCGGCAACGTCGGCCCGCGCCTACCGCGCGCTCGTCCACGACGACCCGGACTTCGCGACCTTCTTCGCCGCGGTGACGCCACTGGCGGAGATCTCGCGCCTACGGCTCGGATCCCGGCCGCCCCGACGCCAACTCGACGGCGGGATCGACGCGCTGCGCGCGATCCCCTGGGTGTTCTCCTGGGCGCAGGCGCGGATCATGCTGCCGGCCTGGTTCGGTCTCGGCACCGCGCTCGCCGACGCCCGTGAGCGCCACAGCCTCGAGCTGGTGCGCGAGATGAGCACGAGTTGGCCCTTCTTCGGCGCGCTGCTGGCCAACGCCGAGATGGCGCTCGCGACAGCCGTCCCGGCGATTGCGATCCGCTACACGCGGCTGTGGGATGACGAAGAGAAACGCGAACGCATCTGGGGCGAGCTCGCAGCCGAGTTCGAAAGGGCGAAGAGCGAGCTGGTACTGATCCGCGGCAACGCACGACTCCTCGACTCCGAGCTCATCCTGCAGACCTCGATCGATCGCCGCAACCCGTTCGTCGCCCCGCTGTCCTTCGTCCAGCTCGAGCTGCTGGCGCGACTACGGCGCGGCGACGGCGACGCGGAGAGCGAGATCGGTCGTGTCAGCTTGCAGACGATCAACGGCATCGCCAGCGGTCTGCGCTACACCGGCTGAGAGTCGCCCCCGGCCAACGCCACGGGATTGACGAGCGCGCCGATACCCTCGACGGCCACCTCGACGACGTCGCCCGCAGCGAGCGCGATCTTCGGCTCACGGAAGTAGCCGACGCCTTCGGGCGTTCCCGTGAGAATCAGATCGCCCGGTTCGAGCGTGCACACCGCCGAGGCATAGGCGACGAGCGTCGGCACGTCGAAGATCAGCGAATCGGTGCTCGCGTCCTGGAGCAGCTCGCCGTTCAGCCGCTGCGTCACGCGCAGGCCGCTGCCGTCGCCGATCGTGCTCTGCTCGCTAAAGGCAGGGAGGATCGGGCAGAAGGTGTCGTAGCCCTTGGCCCGGAACCACTGGCCGTCGGCGAACTGCGCTTCGCGGGCACTGACGTCGTTGGCGACCGTGTAGCCGGCGATGACGCTCAAGGCGCGCCCCACGGAAACACGGCGGGCCAAGCTGCCGATGACGACCGCCAGCTCGGCCTCGGCGTCGACATGCCCGATCTCGAGCGGGATCTCAATCGGCTCACCGGGACCGATGATCGTGTTGGCGAACTTCGCAAACAAGAGCGGCGCGACGGGCGGATCGACGCCCTCCTCGCCAGCGTGCTCGCGGTAGTTGCGCCCGACGCAGATGATCTTGCCCGGCCTCGATAGACCAAAGGCCTCGCGCCAGACATCGCTCACGCCGCCGCTCACCGCCAACACGCTAGCAACCTGGCCTCCGAATCTCCTTTCTTGGGCGGCCTCTGTGGGACCGCGCGGACTCTTCCCGACCCAGCGCCCGGACGGACTAGCTGCGAAAGCGCTCGCCGATCCGCTCGGCCACGAGCTCCGGGCTCAGATCGACCGCACCCTCCCAGTGCAGGCGCTCGAGGAAGGTCGAGTCCGAGCGATAGAACGGCTTGAGGTTCGAGCGAGCCGCGAGACGCAGGTTCAGCCAGTAGCCGTCGGTGCCCGGCGGCGCGCCGTAGAGCGCGAGATTGAAGCTCTCGAAACCCATCTCGGCGTAGGCCGAAAGCGCCAGCGCGACGCCGTGCGCGAGCTCGCGGGTCAGCTCGTCATCGAGCTCGGCCGGCGAGGCGATCCCGGCGATGAACGCCCGCAGCTCAGCGGGGGCGATCGGCGCGAAGCTGGCGAGCCATTCGATCCGCGCGGTCTTACCGAGGTAGCGCTCGCCGGCGCGGCGCTCGGCGTCGAGGTAGGCCGCGAAGCGCTCGGCCGGGACCGCGGAGAGCAGCCGCTGGATCGTCGTCGGATGCGCGTCGACGATCCCCTGCAGATGAGGGTGAAAGAGCGAGCTGCCGGCGGGCAGCATGTGATTGGCGTTGATCGAGGCCCAACGGGCGTCGGGATCGGCGGCCATCACGGCGCTCGCGAAGCTCACCTGGCTCGCCAGGTTGTCGGCGAGCAGCTGCTCGGTGATCGCGCCGAGCGGCAGGTAGTGCAGTCGCGGCGAGTAGACCGACACCGAGCTGTGCGATCCGTAGGCGTGGAGGTTCGGGAAGAGGATCGCCTCGCCGCGCGTGATGTGCCCGGCGGCGTGGATCGCCGCCGGCAGGCGCGGTGTGAGCTGATCGATGCGCCCGGGACAGAAGGGACACTGGGGCTGGCTCTCGCGCGCGAAGGCCGCCAGATCGAAGTCGCCCGCCGGCATCAGGCCGCGCTCGGGCAGGATGCGCGTGGTGTGCCCGGTCAGCGGATCGACCCGCACCTCGAGCGGCGTGCGCATGAGCTCACCGGTATCCGGCGCCAGCATCTCAGCCGTCATGTAGTACCGCTCGAGCTCCATCACCGCACCGCGTCCTCCCGCATCGGCGCAAGCATCCGCACTCTGGCGGCGCAACTAGCCGCCGTCTGGCGGTGCAAGCAGCCGCCCTCTGGCGGCCGTGCCTCCCATCCGGCAGCGAGCCTAGCACCGCAGTGAGGGCCTCAGGGCCCGAGCGCAGCCACGCGTAGCGCGTCAGAATGCGCGCCATGGACGTGCTCGCGCCAGTGCGCTCGTTTGACCGTTTCCAGCAGCGTCACCGAGTGCTCGCGATCGCGCTCGCGGTGCAGAAGAAGTTCTCCGACGACGGCGCCGGGAACCTCGCGGCGCTGATTGCCTACTACGCGTTTCTGTCGCTGTTCCCGCTGCTGCTATTGGCCGTCGCGGTCCTCGGCTTCGTGCTGCAGAGCGACCCCGGCGCGCGCGCGACGATCCTCAACTCCGGCCTCAAGGAGATCCCGATCATCGGCACCTCCTTCGACCTCGGCCACCTCAAAGGCAGCACCGTGGGCCTCGTGGTCGGCGCCGTCGGCGCGCTGGCCGCGGGCCTCGGTGTGACGGTCGTCGTTCAAACGACCTTCAATCAGGTCCACGGCGTCGCCCACCGCTACCGCCCGAACTTTTTCACCGCGCGGGTCCGCGGCCTCGGCCTGCTCGCCGTGCTCGGCGTTCTGCAGATCGTCTCGACGGTCGTGACCGGGTTCGTATCGACAGGGACCGGCGGCATCGGCCTCGCGATCGCCGGGATCGTGGCCGCGCTCGCGTGCAACCTGCTGCTTTTCTTCGCCGCGTTCCGGCTGCTCACCAGCCGGCAGATCGAGACGCATGACCTCTGGCCGGGGATCATCTTTTCAAGCATCGGCTGGGAGATCCTCCAGAGCGTCGGCGGGCTCTACGTCAAGCACGTCCTTCACGGGGCGACGCAGACCTACGGCAGCTTCGCCACCGTGATCGGTCTGCTCGCGTGGCTCTTCCTCGGCGCTCGCCTGGTCGTCTACGCGGCCGAGCTCAACGCCGTCCTTGCGCGCGGCTACTGGCCTCGGAGCCTGATCGACCCGCCGACGCACGCCGACGACGCCGCGCGTCGGGCGCTCGCCGAGATGGAGGTGCGCAGCGCGCGCGAAAAGATCCGCGTTACCTTCGAGGACCCGACCGCGCCCACGGCGGGAGAGCCGCCGACCGCGTCCACGGTGAAGGAGCCACCCACCGCGCCCGCGGCGGAGGAGCAGCCCACCGCGCCCTCCGCGGAGGAGCCCCGCTAGATCAGCCCTGACTTATTGGGGTTGTGAGGGCTGGCGAGCGGGTAGCGTGAGGCCAGTATCGTCTGCTCGGCTGCACGGGACCCTGGGCAGCCAACGCGAGTCTGAAGGGCGGTGGGTGGATGAGGATTGGACTGCCGGGGATCGTCTACCTGGTGATCGGCGCGTTCGTCGCGCAAGCACACCACTACTTCGCACACGCCGACGCGCTCAAGCAGGTCCTCTCGGCGGCGCTGGCGGTAGTGCTTTGGCCGTTCATCGTCGTGTTCGGCCTCCACTTCCACGTCACCTAGCAGCGGCGAGCTAGCGCGCCGGGCACGGTGCTCAGTGGCTGAGAACCTATGTCGGGAAGAGCGACGCGGGCGACTCACACAGACCGCCCAACATCCAAACCGCCCAACATCCGCCAGCGGCTGGCGTAGGCTGCGCTGAACGTGAGCGCGACTGGACCGAGCGACGCCGCTGAGCTCCGGCCGGAGGCGCAGGCGCGGCGACTGCGCAACGGGATCGTCACGCTCGTCGTGCTCGTCGCGCTGGCCGTCAGCCTCTTGATCGCCGTGCCGGGTCTGCATGGCGTCGCACACGTGCTGACGCGGATGACGCCGGGCTGGGTGCTCGCCGCGGTGGCGTTCGAGATCCTCTCCTGCCTCGGCTACGTGCTGATCTTCCTGACCGTCTTTGACCGCGCGCCGATCGTCTTCGGCGCCCGCGTCGCGCTGACGGAGATGGCCTTCGGCGCCGCCGTTTCACTCGGTGGCGCCGGCAGCATCGCGGTCGGCGCGTGGCTTTTGCGCGAGCGCGGCCTGCCGATCGGCCACATCGCGCAGCGCTCGGCGATGCTCTTCCTGCTGACCAGCGCGATCAACGGGATCACGCTGATCCTGTTCGGTGGCCTGCTCGGCATTGGCGTCCTCCCCGGTCCCCATAACCCGCTGCTGAGCCTGCTGCCGGCGGGCTTCAGCGTCCTCGTTTTCGTTTTCTTTCTCGTCCTGCCCCGAATCACCGAGCGGCGAGCGCGGGCCCGCAGGCGGGGACGTCTCGCGACGCTGCTGCTCGGCACCGCCGAGACGATCCGGGCGACACGGCGCCTGCTTACCTCGCCGGACTGGCGGCTGCTCGGAGCGTTTGGCTACCTGTGGTTTGACATCGCCGTGCTGTGGGCGTGCTTTCGCGCGACAGGGCACGCGCCGCCGATCGCCGTCATCGTCCTCGCCTACCAGATCGGCTACCTGGCGAACGTGCTGCCGATCCCCGGGAACGTCGGCGTGCTCGAGGCGAGCTTCGTCGGGATGTTCGTGCTCTACGGCGCCAACGCCACGACCGCGACCGCGGCGTCGGTCGCCTACCACGCGATCGCGCTGTGGATCCCGGCAACCTGGGGGACGATCAGCTTCATCCGGCTGCGCCGCTCGGCCCACGAGCCGCTGATACCGCGTATTTCGCGCGAGGAGCGGGCGAAGGCGCGCGCCGAGAAGCGCTGATTTTCGGCGCGGGCCGGCGCGGGCCTTTCGCTTCAGGACAGCTGGTAGAGCAGCCCGCGCTTGGTGTGGAGCCCGAGCACGGGCGTGATGTCGCGGGCGTGCGCACGGACCCAGATCGCGGCGCGTGAACAGGCGGGAAGGTTGGTGTCCTGTGCCGCGGGGCAGCTGCCGTGGATGAAGACGTAGCGCACCTCGCCGCGCGCGGTGGCGGCGCGCAACTCGCTGAGGGTGACAAGCGGCTTCGAGTTGATCGAGGTCAAGAGCAGCACCGGGCGAAGGCCGCGGATGATGAGCGGCGCGGCGAGCTCCGGCGCGCTGACGGCGACCTCGTAGCGGGCGCCGTCCTCGTGGCTCAGCAGGTAGCTCGACAGCGGGTCGACCAGCGTCGGCGACAACGTCACCTCGGCGGCCTGGACGGTGCTGTTGTCAACGATCGAGCGCACGTCGTCATCGAGCAGCACGACGACGAGGAGCGCGGCGAGGAGCGCCGATGCGACGACGCTCGGTGTGAACCAGGACGGTAGGCGCGCGCCGTGGCGGGCGCTGCGCGAGATGACGCTGACGGCGCCGACGCATACGGCGACGGCGAACAGCGCCACCGCGTAGACGCCGGCGCGCGTGATCGTGCCGGTTCCCGCGGCGGACTCGACGATGCACACAAGCAGCGCCAGCGCCAGGAGGTAGCGCTGGGCGGGGTCGCGCGCGCGCCGCGCGAGGACGACGAAGGAGACCCCGAGCACGATCGCGATCGAAGGCGTGAACGCCTCGAGGTAGCGCGGATGGACGCGGCTCGCGAAGCTGAAGAGGGCGTAGCCGGTGATTAGCCAGATCGCCGCGGCGAGGATCGCAGCGCGCTCGATCACGGCCTGGCGGGTGGGGTCGCGACCGAGGTGAAGGCGAGTGCGGAGCGCCGGCACGAGGGCGAGCGCGCCCAGCAGCAAGGCGGTGAACAGGGCCGTGCCGATGAGGCCGCCGTAGTCGATCGCGTTGTGCTCGAAGAGGCGGATCGGGCCCGGCGGCGAGGCGGTGGCGACGGGGGTCAGGCCGGGGGCGGTCGGGCTGGGCGGGGGGTCTGGTCTGGGCGTCGGCGTTGTCGTCGTCGAGGAGATCGCAGCGGCCCTCGCAACCGCGGTCGTCGAGACGGCGGCGGCCTTCGCAACCACGGTCGTAGAGAGGCTGGAGGGTTGCGCCGCGTGGGTGATCCGGTCGAGGCCGTTGTAGACGAACACCGCGTTCCAGACACTGCCGTTGGTCGAGCCGAGTGCGTAGGGGCGCTCGTGGGCCGGCGTCAGCGAGACGAACACGAGCCACGCGCAGGCCACCGCCGCGAAGGTGGCGCCCGCGGCGGCGAGGCGGGCGAGGCGCACGCGGAGCGACGCGCCGCGCCAGCAGAGCCAGAGGAAGGCCAGGAAGGCCGGAACGGGGACCAGCGCTTCGAACAGCTTGACGTTGAAGTCGAGGCCGAGGAGCACCGCCGCGGCGATCAGCCAGCGCTGCTGACCGCGCTGCACGCCCGCCAGCAGCAGCCACGCCGTGGCGATGAGCAGCGCCATCATCACCGAGTCCATCGTGTCGCTGCGCGCGGCGACGACGCTCAGCGGAAGGAACGCCAGCACGGTTGCGCTCGCGAGCGCCGGGAGGCGACCCGCGACGCGACGCACGAGGTCATAGAGCAGCGGCACCGCGGCCGTGCCGCAGAGGGCCTGCGGCAGCTTCAATGTCGTCGAGCCAAACCCCAGCAGCTTGACCGAGACCACCTGCAGCCAGAGGTCCAGCGGCGGCTTGTCGATCGCCGCGCTCGCACCCGGCTCGAAGGCGCCGTAGAGGAAGTTGTGCAACGAAAGCGTCATCGAGCGCACGGCCGCGTCGTAGTACTCGTTGTCGGGCACGTAGCGCAGCCGCACGAAGCGCAGCACCGCTGCGAGCAGGGTGATCGCGACGAGCGCGAGAGTAAAGCGACGGTCGCGCCCGCCTGACGCGCCAGGCGGCGCGTCGCTCATCGAACGACGGGCTGGCTCGTCAACGGCTCGCCTGCGCGGCGGCCGAACGTCCACTTGCGGTTGATGAAGAACGTGATACCGACGACCGGCACCGAGAGCAGCGCTTGACTGACGATTTTGTCGACGTGCAAGTGATGGACCAACAAGTAGAGGAAGACGAGGTTTGTCGCAATCGCGCAGGCCTGCACGAGCGCGAAGCGGCCGCCGGAGCTCGCGTGCGAGAGGTGGCGCGCGCGAAACGTCCAGTGGCGATGGAACATGTAGCTGTTGAAGCCGCCGGCGGCGTAGCCGACGACCAGCGCGAGCAGGTAGAGCACGCCGATCTCAACACCGACGGTGTAGATGACGAAGGTCAGCGCGGTGTTGCTGAGCCCGACTACGCCGTACTTGACGAACTGTCGAAAGATCGTGGTGTCGATGCGTCGGCGAGGCGAATCGGCAGCCATCGCGCTACAGGATGCCCGACTTCGCGCCCGCGCGCTGAGAGAGGGCTTTCAGCTACGCTTGATCTCGCCCGCTACGATCATCAGGAATAGCTGCAAAAGGGCACTTGCGGGCTAGCATCGCGCGCCGTCAGGCGCGCGGCCCGCGGTCAAAAAGGACAACAGCAGCGGCAATGGCGGCAGAACCCCAACGCACGCTCGGCCTGCTGAGCGTATGCGCCCCGGTGTACAACGAGGAAGCGCTCGTCGAGGAGTTCTACGCGCGCACGACCTGCGCGCTCGAGGCCTTCGACTACGAGCTGATCATAGTCAACGATGGCTCGTCCGACGGTACGTCGGAGATCCTCGACCGCCTGGCGGAGAGCGACTCGCGGCTGCGCGTCGTCCATCTGTCGCGCAACTTCGGCCACCAAGCCGCGCTGACAGCCGGGCTCGAACACGCCCGTGGCGAAGCGGTCGCGATGCTTGACGGCGATCTACAGGATCCGCCCGAGCTGATCGCCCAGATGGTCGCCCGCTGGCAGCAGGGCGCGGACATCGTCTACATGGTGCGTGAGCAGCGCGAGGGCGAATCGAAGTTCAAGCTGGTCACCGCCAACTGGTTCTACCGGCTGTTCCGCAGCCTGGCGCAGGTCGATCTCGAACCGAACTCCGGTGACTTCCGCCTGCTCGACCGCCGCGCGCTGGACGCCCTGCTCACGATGCGCGAGCGCGACCGCTTCCTCCGCGGCATGACCGTCTGGGTTGGCTTCACCCAGATCGCGATCGGCTACTCGCGCGACGCGCGCTATGCGGGCGAGACCAAGTACCCGTTACGCAAGATGCTGCGCTTCTCACTTGACGCGATCGCCTCGTTCTCGCACGTCCCGCTGCAGCTCGCGACCTACCTCGGGTTCCTTTTCTCGGGCGTAGCGTTTCTGGCGATCCCGATCGTCTTCGCGCTGCGTCTCGCTGGTTCCTACCTCCCGGGATTCGGCTCGATCACGATCGCCGTGTTGATGCTCGGCGGGATCCAGCTGATCGCGATCGGCGTGATCGGCGAGTACGTCGGGCGGATCTATGACGAGGTCAAGCGACGGCCGCTGTACCTCGTGCGCGACCAGCGCAACGAGCCGATCGCGCTGGGCGAGGTGCGTCACGCTGACGAACTAGCGCCGGAGAAGATCCCCGGCTGAGCGGCCCTGCCGCCTGCCGGCGGCGTGAACGTGGGAATATCCGGGCATGGAGCAGCGCCCAGAGCGGTTGATGATCGAGACTGACCGCCATCGGATCACCGGCGCCGTGACGGTGGCAAGGGACGGTAATCGCAACCGTATCTCGGAGATGCTCGGCGCCTCCGAGCGCGACTTCATCGGGCTCACCGACGTCACGATCGAGCCATTCGACGGAGGCGATCCGCTGCACTGCGAATTCCTCGTGCTGGCGCGCAACAAGATCGTCTTCGCACTCCCCGTCACGGACTGAGAATCGCGGCCTGCGAGGCCACGTCGACGTCGAGCGGTGCTGTCGCGCCGGGGGGCTCCTCCCACTGCTGTGTGCTGCCGCGCAGCCATGACGCCGCCGCCGTGATGATGAACGCGACGAAGGAGAAGCGCAGCGCGAGCGTCAGTGCACCGGAGAAGGCCGGCGTGATGAGGTGCGGGAAGAAGCTTCTGCTCGAGATCGCTGCGTACTGGGAGTGGCTCAGCGAATGCAGTACGTGCGCCGGGAGGTGAGCGGTGACGGCGTTGGCGCCGAGGAGCGCGGCAAAGAGCGTCGCGACCGGCGAGATGTGCGCCACGCGAATCGCTGCAGAGACGGGCACGCCGTGAGCGATGAGCCCCGACTGCATCGCCTCGGGCAGCTTCCCCGAGAGTCCGATGACCATCAACGAGAAGTAGATCCCGATCGAGAGCACCTGGCCGGAGTTCTGGAACGTCGCCGCCATCCCCGAGCCGACGCCGCGGCGCCAGGGCGGCAGGCTGTTCATCACGTTCGCCCGGTTGGGTGAGGCGAACATTCCGTTGCCGATGCCGAACATCAGCAGCAACAGCGCGAAGGCCGGATAGGGAAAGTCCACAGGCAGCAGCGAGAGCAGCGCCATCGACACGGCAGCGATCAGTGGTCCCGTCACGGCGAACGGCCGTGGCCCGAAGCGATCGGAGAGGATGCCCGAGACCGGGCCGGCAACAAGAAAACCGGCAATCAGTGGCAGCATCGAAATCCCCGCCCACAGCGGTGTCGAGACGAGGCTGTAGCCGTGCAACGGTAGCCAGACCCCCTGGAGCCAGATCACGAGCATGAACTGCAGGCCACCGCGGCCGATTGCGCCGAGCAGGCTCGCGATGTTGCCGGCGAGAAAAGCGCGGATGCGGAAGAGCCGCAAGTCGAACATCGGCTCCTCAACGTGCAGCTCGATGTAGGCAAACACCGCGAGCAGCACGCAACCGGCGGCGAGCTCGGCGATCACGCGCGGGTTCGTCCAGCCCATGTCGTGGTGTCCGTAGGGCTGGATGCCGGTGGCGATTCCGACGAGCACCAACACCAGCCCGGCGGCAAACGCGAGATTTCCCCACCAGTCGATCCGCGCTGCGCGCCGCTCAGCAAGCTCGCGCAGGTTCTTGTAGGCCCAGACCGTGCCGAATAGGCCGACCGGGACGGAGACGAGAAAGACCAGGCGCCAGGAGATCGGCGCGAGCACGCCGCCGACGACCAGACCGATCGTCGTGCCGACGATGCCAGCGATGTTGTTGATCCCGAGCGCGAGTCCGCGCTGGTTAGGTGGAAAGGCGTCGGTGAGGATCGCCGCCGAGTTGGCGATCAGCATCGCCGCGCCGAGCGCCTGGAAGACGCGAAACACCATCAGCCAGATCGCTGCCGGCGCGCCGTACATCCAGGTGATGCACAGCGGGATCGAGAACACGGTGAAGACGACGAAGCCGAGGTTGTAGATCCGCACCCGCCCGTAGATGTCGCCAAGCCGGCCGAGGCTCACGACGAGGACAGAGGTGACGATCAGGAAGCCCATCACCAGGCCGAGCAGGTAGACGGTGTTGCCCGGCTGCAGCGGATCGATGTGGATTCCGCGGAAGATGTCGGGCAGCGCGATCAGCACGATCGACGCATCGATCGTTGCGATCACCGTCGCGAGCGTGGTGTTCGAGAGCGCGATCCACTTGTAGCGCTCCGGATCAAACGGCCGCTTGGCCACTCCGTTGGCGCCCGGTCCGGCGCCCTTCGCGCTCACACCCGAGCGCTTGTTGCAGGCACAATCACCAGCTTAGCGGACCGCTAGCGGCCGCTTTCCGGCGGCGTGTGGAGCCTAGTCGCGGCGAGCGGCGAGCGGCGGGCCCGGCAGCGGCGTCGTCGCCCCGGGGCGCAGCCCATCCACCATCAGCGCGATGTAGCGCCGCCACAGCTCGGGCGCCCGCTCCGCAACGGGTGCGCAGGTGTTCGTCGCCGCCATGATCAGCATTGCGATGTCGCTGCCGACGATGTCGTCGCGAACCTCGCCGTTTGCCTGTGCGCGGACGAGCAGCGCGTTCAGCTCACGCTCGAGCGCGAGCTTCTCGCGTGGTAGTTCGCCGTCGACGACCGTGGCGCAGGTCGCAGCATCAAAGAACGAGCGATCGGCGGCGATCACCGCCGCGGCGCTTTCCATCAGCTCGGCGATCGTGGCGAGTCCGGGATCGGGCCGCTCGGCGAGTGCCGTCACGAGGGCCCGCACCGCCGCCAGGCGATCGGCAAGCACCGCCGCGAGCAGGTGCTCCTTGGTCGGGAAGTGGCGAAACAGCGTTCCCTTGGCGACGCCGGCACGGTGGGCGATCTCCTCGGCCGGAACGTCGATCCCGTAGCGCGCAAAAGCCTCCGCGGCCGCCGCGAGCAGCAGGACGCGGTTGCGTTTCGCATCGACGCGTTGGGCAAGCTCGACGGTGTCGGGCGCGCTCATGCGGCCGACGCGCTCGGAACGACGCCGTCAGCGGCAACTTCCTCGACGTGCGCGCGCCGGAGAAACGTCAGCATCACCACGATCGAGACGGCCATGAACCCCGCGGCGACGACAAACGCGATGCGGTAGCCGGCGACCGTTGCCACGGCGAGCGCGTGGGCCGACGGATGTGAGTGGCCGGCCAGCAGGTCGCTGGTGTGGCTTACGGCGAGGGCTGAGAGGATCGCAAGGCCAAGCGCACCACCGATCTGCTGGGCCGTATTGAAAAGTCCCGACGCGAGACCCGAGTCCTCGTCGTCTACGCTCGAGACACCGATCAGCGTCGCAGGGACGAACGCGATGCCAAGCCCGATCGCCAGCAGAACGAACGACGGGAGCAACGTGCCGACGTAGGTGCCGTGGACGCTGACGCGGACCATCAGCGCCAGCCCCGCAGCAGCGGTGGCCATGCCGCCGATCGCCACCGAGCGGATGCCAAAGCGCGGAATCAGCTGCTGCGCGGCAGCGGCGCCGACGGCGATCAGGACCGCCACCGGGAGGAACGCGAAGCCGGCGCCGATCGGCGTGAAGTGGAGGATGTTCTGGATGTAGAGCGTGCCGAAGAAGAAGTTCGCAAACATGCCGGCGGCAAGGAAGAGCATCGCCGCGTCGCCGACGGCGAGCGCGCGACCGCGGAAGATCGACAGTCGCACGAGCGGCGCCCGCGTGCGTGTCTCGATCACGACAAACGCGGCGATCAGCGCGATGGCCGCACCCCCGACGCCAAGCGTTCGTAGCGAACCCCAGCCCGCGCTTTGCGTCTCGACGATCGCGTAGATAAGTAGCGCCAGTCCCGCGGTGATGCTCAAGGCGCCGCTGAAGTCGGTGCCCGTGACACCCTCCCCGCGCGAGTCCGGCACGAAGCGCAACGCGAGCGGCACCGCGAGGATGCCGATCGGCACGTTGACGAAGAAGATCCATGGCCACGACAGCGCCTGCGTGAGGAGGCCGCCGAGCAACAGCCCGACCGCCGCCCCGCCGGCCGCGAGTGCGGCCCAGAGACCGAGTGCCTTGCGTTGATCGTCGGGATCGCTGAACGTCGTGTTCACGATCGCCAGGCAGGCCGGCGCGACCAGCGCGGCGCCGAGGCCCTGGAGCGCGCGCGAGGCGATCAGCATGCCCGCCGAGGAGGCGAGCCCGTTGAGCAGCGAGGCGAACGAGAAGAGGCCAACGCCGGCGAAAAAGAGGTTGCGCCTGCCGAACAAGTCGGCGGCGCGTCCACCGAGGAGCAGGAACCCGCCGAAGGTGAGCGTGTAGGCGTTGACGATCCATTGCAGGTTGCCGTTGGTGATGTGCAGGCTGCGCTGGATCGAGGGCAGCGCGACGTTGACGATCGTCGCATCGAGGACGACCATCAGCTGCGCGATGCAGACGACGGCGACCGTAAGCCAAGGGTTGTGGACTTTTTGGTGTGGATCGCTCACGGCTCGCTCCAAGTGGCAGGAATCACAATATGACCGGGCGGTCACATTAGAAGCTAGCAGGCGCCGTTGGCCGTGCCCCGGCTACTCGTCTGCCAGCTCGAGCAGCTTGGTAACGGTGTTCCAGTTGCGGGCTGTGGCGGTCACGCCCAGACGCCGATCGGAGAGCAGCTTGGCCAGTGTCGATTGGCCGACGCCGCTTGGGTGCCAGGCGTAGATCTCGCGGCCGCTGACGATGACCCGTTCGGACGCGAGCGCGACGGCCGCGAGCTCAGCTGCGCGCGCAGGATCGAGCGCGGCCGAAAGGAAGGTCACCTGGTAGCGCCTGGGATCCTCGGCGATGCCGGCGAGCGGGTTGCGCGCGATGACATCGGCGAGCTCCTCGCGCGAGCGCACGACGACGGCGACGTCGAGGCCGAGACCGGCGCGGAGGCGCCCCTCGAGCTCGGCCCCCAGCCGCTTTGCAGCTGAATCGCTGCTCAGCAGTACGTTGCCGCTCTGCAGATAGGTCCGCACGTCGCCGTAGCCGGCGGCGGTCAGAAGCGCCCGCAGGTCGGCCATCGCGATGCGACGGTTGGGGCCGAGATTGATTCCGCGCAGCAGCGCGATGTGCCGTGCCACACGGCGATTATCTGCCAACTTGACCCGATCTCGTTATGGCGCGAGGGAAGTGCGCTGTGCGGTGCTCGCTGGCGAGCACGACTTGCTCATGCCAGAGGAATGTGGAGAATCAAGCGAATGAACGCGCTCTCTCCAGCAGATGGCGCTGAGCGAGCGCTCTGTGCTGTACGGACCTCGCACGCTCGCATCGCGGCGTCGCACTGCGCGCGGCGGCAGGGTCCATAGCCAGCGGTGCAAACGCAGGTCGGAATCGTAGGTGCCGGTCCCGCAGGTTTGACGCTTGCGCTTCTGCTCGAACGCCACGGCATTGAGTCGGTTGTGCTTGAGAGCCGGGGACGCGAATACATCGAGTCGCGTGTCAGGGCAGGGTTGCTCGAGCAGAACACGGTCGATCTGCTGCATGCGCTCGGCGTCGCCGAGCGCCTGGCGCGTGAGGGCCTCGAGCACCACGGCATCTACCTGCGCTACCAGGGCCACACCGAGCACGTCCCGATCACCGAGCTCACCGGTCGCTGCGTCACGATCTACGGTCAGCAGGAGGTCGTCAAGGATCTTGTCGCAGCTCGGTTGGCAAGCGGTGAGGCGCTGCACTTCGAGGTATCCGACGTCGCGTTGGACGACATCGACAGCGACCATCCACGCATCAACTACGCCCACGAAGGCCGCGCGCAACAGATCGAGTGCGACGTGATCGCCGGCTGTGACGGCTTTCACGGCATCTGTCGTGCTTCGATCCCGGCCGGCTCGCTACGCGAGTATGAGCACGTCTACCCATTCTCCTGGCTCGGGATCCTCGCCGAGGCAGCGCCGGCTACCGACGAGTTGATCTACGCCTGGCACGAACACGGCTTCGCGCTCTACTCGATGCGCTCGCAACACGCCAGCCGGCTCTACCTCCAGGTCCCGGCTGACGAGACGATCGAGAGCTGGCCCGACGAGCGGATCTGGGCGGAATTGCAGCTCCGTCTCGCCTCAGACGGCTGGAGCGTGAGCGAGGGCCCGATCGTCGAGAAGGGCATCACGCCGATGCGCAGCTTCGTCACCGAGCCGATGAGCTACGGCCGCCTTTTCCTAGCTGGCGACGCAGCCCACATCGTCCCGCCGACCGGCGCAAAGGGCCTCAATCTCGCTGTCAACGACGTCCGTCTCCTCGCCGACGCGATCGCGGACTGGTATCGAGACGGCTCGCAGAGCAGCCTCGACTCTTACTCCAGCACAGCCCTCCGCAGGGTCTGGCGGGCGCAGGACTTCTCCAACTACATGACCGCACTGCTGCACGACTTCGGCGACGACGGTTTCGGCCGGGCGCTCCAGCTCGCCCGGCTCGACTACCTCGCCCGCTCGACCAGCGCGGCCCGCAGCCTGGCTGAGAACTACGCCGGCCTGCCCGCGACGACCGATTTCTGACGGTCGTCGAGCTAGCCGGTGAGCGACAGTGTCACGCGCGCTTCGAGCAACAGCCGTAGCGCGTCCTTGTCGCGCGACGTCGCGGCGCGCGAGACGCCCCGAGATCCAGGTTCCAACGACAGCGGAGGCGCAGAATGGCGTACGTCCGGCGGCGCAACGAATCAAACGCAGTAACGCTCTCGGCGCAGCTCCCCGGCTACACGCCTGGCGCGCTGCTGGTGTGTTCGCGCTGAGCGGCCACGGGTGGCTAGGTGTTGGGCGTGACGGCTTCCAGGGAATGCGGTCGCGAGGGAAGTCGCACCCATCAGTGTGGCTGTGCGGCTCCAGCCGGTCCGCTAGCGGGGAGGCGGGGCACGGAGTCACTCTGCCATCTCTCCTTCGTCGCGGTCGCCGGAGGCGATCGCGAGGACGGTGTGCTCAGGCGCGGCAGGAGAGCTTGGCGACGGCGGCGCGGACGATATTCATGTCGTGGTGGTTGAAGTCCTGGTGCGTCTGGCCGCGCCACGACGCGACGTGCTCGATGTAATACGGGCTCGAGAGGCTCTCGTTGTGGCCGATCACGTTGCGCACTGGGAGGTCGTAGCGGCAGCGCAGCCAGCGGGTCAGTTCGAGTGCGGCGTGATATTGCGCCGCGTCACCCATGACCTGTTGATAGGACATGCCGACGTTCTCGATGCCGATCGCCGTGTAGTCGAGGCCAACGACCTGGCGGCACATGATGTTGAGCGGCACGAGTTGATAGATCGTGCCGTCGGTATTGATCACGAAGTGCGCGCAGACCTGGGGCAGCGCGTGGTACTGAACGTCGGGCACGTCATCGGCGAACGTGTTCCAGACGCTCGAAAACGTCGTCGTCGCGGTGTAATGCCAGATCACCAGGTGCGGCCCGACGATGTGGTAGCTGTCGATGCCGTAGTGCAGCTCGGCGTAGGCGCGCATCTGAGCCTTGCGCTCAGCGCCGAAGGGAATCAAGTCCTTGACGATCTTCGGCGGCCCCAGCAGCGGCGGGGCCGCGGTCGCGCCGGTAGCACCGGTGGCGTGCGCTGCGGCAGTTGTAGGGGCGCGCGCCGGTGCTCCCTCGGCGGCGAGCGCGGTAATCCCAAGCGCAGCGGCGATCAGAACGAGGGCCAGCGCTGCAAATGGAGAGTGCCCGCGAGCGATGGCTCAGCTTAAGTCACCGTCGCTTACCGTGGGCTCAAGCCGGAACTCACGCGTCGCGACAGCGCGACCATCGTGTGTTCGGACGACTCCTTTGCCGAAAAGCAGCAGCGCGTGTCGGTGCGGGCTTCGCGGTGAGCTAGCTACGGTTGCGTGAACTCGACGGTGTTGGGACATTTCGAGCTTTGCGGGTCAACCACCGAGCAGGTTTCGTACGCCACGTCCTCAGTGAACGGGCCTTTGTATCCCTTCTCGCCGTTGACCTTCCTTGGCCGGTATGGGTAGCCACAGTTGTAGTCACCCATTTGGCCCGTGCAGACCCAATAGTGGCCGCTGATACTTATCGCGCCGCCGTCCCACCCCGGCCCGAAACCGATCACCCGCGCGTGGGGATTGGCGCTTCCCACGACCACTGCTTGCGCCGCAGAGCAGGACATGCGCCACGGGTACACGCCACTGCGGCCATAAGTGAACTTGGCGTAACCGCAACGCTTCAGCGCCGTTGGGCTCGGCGACTTCGCGTAGGCACCCGCCCCGAGCACAGTGGCGCCAAGCAGCGTAAACGTCACGAGTCCGACCACTCTCGATCTACCCCGCACTAGATCCCGATGTCGCAGCGCTACCCCGATCCTGGACAGTCGTCGGTGAACTGTCGCGAAAGTCTACGGCGGGGCGGGCGGCCGGCTTGGAGCGGTCGTGCGGTGTTGCCTCGGCCGGACGCGGCGATGAAATGCCAGGCCGCACGGTAAGCCTGCTCGATCGTGAGGAGCGGCTCGTCGCCTTCTGCCATTTGACACAGCATGCCCGACTCAAGGACGCCGCGCGCGACTCCCTCTCGCGCTGAGCAGCTTCTGGACCAGCGGCGGGGAGCGCCGCCGCATTTGTGGGAAGAGGCGCCCGGGCCTTTAGCTTGCGCTGGTTCCGACCCTCGCGAGCAAGGGCGCAGCCCGCGTTCGCGGCGCGGCGCATGATGAGTGCCGCCGCTGAGGCGATGAGATAGGTTCCGGGTATGGGTGGGTCGTCGTCTTCGAGCGCGGCGAGGCGTACTGAGGTGCTGGCTCGGCTCGCAGTGCGCTTGGGCGCTAACGTCGCGCCTGGGCAGGACGTCGTGGTTTTGGTCGACGACATCCAGCATGCGGGTTTGGCGCGCGAGATCGCTGATGATGCCTACCAGGCTGGTGCTCATTACGTCAGCGTTCTGTATTGGGATCAGCACGTGAAGCGCTCGCGGCTTCAGTATGCGGCCGAGGACTCGTTGGGTTTCACGCCGGGGTGGTGGGATCGTCACATCGAGGAATGCATCGAGCGTCGCAGTGCCTACATCGTTGTCCGGGGTGATCCGTCGCCAGAGCTGTTGGACGATGTAGAGCCGGCGCGGGCGGCGCTTGACCATATGCCGCTGACCGGCGCATTGTTCGCGATGGTCGGTGGCGGCGAGGTCAACTGGACGATTGTCCCGGCGCCGTCGGTTGGCGCGGCCCAGCGTGTTCTGGGCAGCGACGACGTGGACGCGTTGTGGGATGTGCTCGCGCCGATCCTGCGTCTGGACGCGGATGATCCCGAGGAGGCCTGGCGCGGTCACATCGTGCGCCTGAAGGAGCGAACCGCTGTGCTTGAGTCTCACGCGTTTGTGGCGCTCCGCTTTCATGGGCCAGGGACTGACCTGCGCGTCGGGCTGCTGCACGGCGCGCGCTGGCTCTCGGGCGGGATCACCACGAGTTGGGGTCGCGACACGATCGTCAACATGCCCACTGAGGAGGTCTTCACGACCCCAGACAATCGCGTCGCCGAAGGCACCGTGGCGACGACGCGACCCTTTCAGTTACACGGCGGCAAAGTCGTCGAAGGGCTGCGGCTGCGGTTTGAAGGCGGCCGCGTCGTTGCGATCGACGCTGACCGCAACGCTGCCGCAATGCGGTCCTATCTCGAGGCCGACGAAGGCGCCACGCGCCTCGGCGAGGTCGCGCTCGTGGACGGCACTTCTCCCGTAGGCCTCAGCGGACGCGTCTTCAACGACATTCTCCTCGACGAGAACGCCGCCTGCCACATCGCCCTCGGCAACGCCTACCCATTCACCGTACCTGACCTCTCCGAGAACCCGACCGACCGCGCCAAGCGCGGCTTCAACATGTCGGCGATCCACCAAGACACGATGATCGGCGGCCCTGAGATAGCGGTCGACGGGATCGACAGCACCGGAGCAGTGACGCCAATCCTGCGCAACGACGCCTGGGTCCTCGAATAGCCCCCGGCAGCGCGCTCGCACCTCGCGCAAAGCGGCCGCGGGCATGTGTGGCTTGAGGAAAACTGCAATGCGGCGAAAGCAGGCGTCATGTGCGTCGAGCTGGACCGCGACCGCGCTGGCGAGCAGCAGAGTCGCTAACCAGCGTGATGGAGCACTATGAACCACACGACGAGGCCGACGCCCAGAATCCAGCTGTACGCGATGACCGCGTAAAGGTTGCGACGACGACGAGTCGGGAGGCTTGCGATTTGCCGCCAGCTCCGCTTCCAGTCGCCGACAGCGGCCGACAGGCTCGTCGGGGCACGGGTGAGGTCCATCGTTCCGAGCGCGTAGATTCGCCGCTGTTTCTCCGCTCTCCGGTGCTCCTCGTCGATGTCGGGTCCTATGCGAGGAGGGCGATCAAGGGGGCACTGCTCTTGGCTGCGTGGACTTGCTTGCCTTTTTGCCTGTCGAGCGGAGGGGCAGGGATTCGAACCCTGGGTGCGGGGGTCACCCGCACAACGGTTTTCAAGACCGTCGCATTCAACCGCTCTGCCACCCCTCCGAGCGCGACGAGATGATCGCATGCTGGTCCGGTGCTCATCGTGGCGATCGGCGGCCCTTTACACTGGGCCGGCCCCCGGAGAGGTGGCCGAGTGGCTGAAGGCACTCGCCTGCTAAGCGAGTATGGGGCGAAATCTCCATCGCGGGTTCGAATCCCGCCCTCTCCGTTTGATCGGTCGGTGAGTGTCGGCGCGGACCGCGACACGGTGGCGTGCTCCTGTCTCGTGGCTGTGGGAGCTGGCGATAGCAGCTCCGAGACAATTGAATTCACGCGAAGGCCGTCACGAGGTGCGGCGCGGGTCGCGCAACTCCCTTTCGCCAGGCAAAGGGAGGGTCACTGCGGTGCGTCAGAGTCGCGATATTCGTCTGGTGCGAGTCAAGTCGGATCGCTGCGGGTTACCGCTTCGATCCCGATGAGTGGTCAGCGATCCGGAGCGGTGAGTTGTCTTGGTGTGCTGTTACGTGGTGCTGCCGGGCTTTACTAGACCGGTTTCGTAGGCGAGGACGACCGCTTGGACGCGGTCGCGTACCGCGAGCTTCGTCAGGATGCGGGTGACGTGGCTCTTGACCGTCGTCTCGCCGACGACGAGTTGATTGGCGATCTCTGCGTTGGTCATGCCGCCGGCGAGGAGCCGGAATACCTCTAATTCGCGTGGCGAAAGCTCGTCGAACCCGGGCGGGGGCGTGAGGGGTGTCCGGGCCGTGGCGAACTCTTCGATCAAGCGGTGTGTGATGCTGGGCGCGAGTAGCGCGTCACCCTCGCCGACAGTCCGAATCCCTGCGATGAGCTGGTGTTTGGGCGCGTCTTTGAGCAGGAATCCGCTGGCGCCCGAGCGGAGAGCATCGTAGACGTACTCGTCGAGATCGAACGTGGTGAGGATCAGGACCCGCGTATTTGGTTGATGGGTGAGAATGCGGCGGGTGGCTTCGATGCCGTCGAGTTCGGGCATGCGGATGTCCATCAGCACGACGTCGGGTTCCAGCTCGCGGCTGATCGTGACGGCCTCAATGCCGGTGGAGGCCTCACCGACTACCTCGATGTCTGGCTCGGCGGTGAGGATCATCACGAATCCGTCGCGGATGAGTTGTTGATCGTCGGCGATCACAACTCGGATGCTCACGCGAGTACGCCTTGCTGTCTGAGCGGCATGTTTACGACTAGTCGCCAGCCGTCGTCGCCGGCACCGACGTTCAGCTTGCCGCCGCAAAGCGCAACGCGCTCACGCATCGCGCTCGTCGGCCAATTGTGGGAGTCGGAGTAGCGGGTGGTGGCGAGCTGCAGCTCGAGATCGTGGTGACGGAAGCTAAACGCCACTTTGATCGGGCTGTCTCGCTCCTGGCGCGCGCTGTGTAGCGCCTCCTCGAGAATCCGGTACAGCCCGAGCTCGACTCCGGCCGGGAGAGTGCCGGGATCACCATCGACGTTCAGCTCCACGGGCTGCCCATCCTCGCGCGCGCGTTGGATCAGAGCGTAGATCTGGTCGACGCCTGGCTGGGGGGCGAGTTGGTCGCTGTCCGCGCCCTGGCGTAGGACGCCGAGGATGCGCCGCATCTCCGTGAGTGCCTGGCGACCCGTGTTCTCGATCGCGTCCATCGCGGCGTCCGCTTGCGCCGGGTCGAGGTCAAGGCGGCTCCGAGCGGCTTCGGTCTGGATGACCATTGCGGCGACGCTCCGCGCGACGAGCGAGTGGAGCTCTCGGGCGATGCGCGATCGCTCCCCCGCGATGGCCAGCCGGGCACGGTCCTCCCGCTCGGCGGCGAGTCTTATAGATGTGCGTTCGAGGTCGGCGGCGAGCAGGCGGCGTGCGCGGAAAGCCCGGCCCACGGCCCATACTGCGAGGAACACGAACACAACGCCCGCGTAGTCGGCGATGTCGTAGCCGCTCGGTCCAAATAGGTAGCTGACAACGGCGGACGCGAGAACGAACGCGAGCCCTGCAACCGCTGTACGCCGAGACGTCCATGCTGCGAGCGTGTAGAGCGGCGCGACGAACAGGAAGCCCTTGGGCAGCGCCGAGCTGTTCAGCGGCGTGAGCGCATTGTTCATCACCCAAGAGAGGGCCCAGATCGTTACGCAGAAGAGCACTGGTGACCTGCGGCGCCAGGCAGTTACCAGCGCCATCGCTGCCACGACGAGCGCGTTGACGACCAGCGGGCCACGCGGCCTGCTGCTGCTCAGCACCGCGACCTCGAACTCAACCAGAACAGCGGCGGCCAGTATTGGATCAAGCAACGGCCAACGAAGACGATCGGATGCCGGCGAGGCGACGGCATCGCCCTCGCGCGAGCGCTGCGCCCGCGGTGCAGCCGCGATCGTTCCATCCAGCGGGATCCGTGCGGAGACGCCGAATCCTCCACCCGCCCGGGGACCGGCTTGGAGCTCTCCTCCGTACAACGCGACCCTCTCGGTCATCCCCAGCAACCCGTGCCCCGAACCGTCATGGCAATGCTCAGCGGGCGTGCCGCGCCCCGTATCGGACACGTCCAATTCCAGAATGCCGTTGGCGAGTCGCACCGTCACTCGCGCCCGGGCCGGTCCGGCGTGCTTGATCACGTTCGTCAACGCTTCCTGCACGACCCGGTAGGAGACAAGATCTAGGCCCGGCGACAACTCGGGCCGGGCGTCGTCGACCTCCAGCGCCACCTCAAGACCCGCCGCGCGCGCCCGCTGAGCCAGCGTCTCGAGCTGCGAAAGACCGAGCATCGAGACCCCTGCGTTCTGATCGCTGTCACGGCGCAGCACACCAACCATCCGGCGCAAATCCACCAGCGCATCCCGTCCGGCGCTCTCGACGACGCCGAGTGCCTTACGAGCACGCCGGAGATCCACAGGCGCGACGCTGCGGGCGGCACTCGTCTGGACCACCATCACGCTCACGCAATGAGCGATCACGTCGTGGAGCTCGCGGGCGATTCGGTTGCGCTCCTCGGCAACCGCACGCCGGGCGCGTAGGTCCTGCTCGCCTTCCAACCGCGCTGCTCGCGATGCGAGCTCACGTGTCAACGCGCTACGTGTCACGAGGCTGCGTCCCACCGCGAACGCCGCGACCGCAACCGTCCACAGCGCGAGCACTACCCCTACCGAGCCGCCGGACGGGACGTAGAAGATCACGACGCACCCCGCGAGCCAGAACGCGGCAAGGACAGTCGCAACGATCATGCTCCGGCGGCTGTCCGCGCCGCGTCCAAGGGTATAAGAGGTCAACGCCACGGCACAGCACTCGAACGTTCCGCTGCCGTCATACCCGCTGACCACGACCAGCGCTACGTATCCACTCATCGCCAGCACGGTCATCGGAAGCGGTGAAGCACGCCGCCAGGCGACACTTCCGGCGCACACCACGCAACACGCGATCAGCGGCAGACCAAACGCCCGCGGGACAACCGCGGAAGCATCGACGATGGCGGCGGCCGCCAAGCCCAAGGCCACCACCCAGTCAAATACCCGCAGGTCAAGCCCACGAAGGTTCGCGATCAGGACACGCCTAGCGCGCACGGGCCCACGCTAGCGTCGTCACGAGCGCCGCGCATCCTGCTGCCGGCTGAACCAGCCTCCTACCTCAGGAGGAAACCTGGGCCTGTCGAATCATCCGATGGACCACAACAGTTCGCACTACCGCACGAAGACAACTGCATTGATCGCTGGCAGTCTGCGCTCGATATCGCGCTCGGCGCCAGCTAACAACATGGAGGAACCACACGTGCGGAAAATCAGTCTTCGAACATGGATCGCCCTTACCGCCGCCGACGTCGTGGTCTGGATCATCGCTAACTCTCAGGGATCCGGTTACCTCGCCTTCAACGCCACTGGAGCTTTCCTCACTGTGCTCAAGGTCCTATGGGTAGCGTCGTTCTTGGCGTTCATCGTCCTGCTAGTGCTCGGAGTCCTCTCGTTGGTCACATCGCGGCGGCGATCGGCCGGCGCGTAGCACGCTCACCTCGCGACCCCGCACTAGCGTCCGTGGTGAGGCTGTCGCAAAGCAACAGACGCGACCGCATCGCCCGAAAACCAGCACTCTCGCGCGACCAGGCCAAGACACGAGTCCGTGGAAACGTTATGGAAGCGGCAAACCGCAGCAAAGCGCAACAGACGGACGGGCCTCCACCGCCAAGGCGCCTGATTTCCACCGCAAACGTGACAGACCGCAGCAGACGGGAACAAACCGGAGGCGATAAGGGAGTATGGAGCGAAATCTCCATCGCGGCTTCGAATCCCGCCCTCTCCGTTGACCTGGGAAGCGAAGCCAGTGCGAGAGGGCGTTGTGGCCCCGCGCCTCGCGGCGTCAGCGGCGTACCCCGCGGGCCAAGAAACTCTCCTCCCACATCGACGGCGTGAACGCGACGCCGGGTCGCCCGCCGACAGCGAGCACCAGCGTGCCGGCCTCGAGCGCGACCGCTTCACGAACTAGCGCCGGGTCGCGCACCGCGACGACGCCGCCGTGCGGGACATCGACGGGGGTGCCGTCGACGGTGAAGCGCGCTGCACCGCGGACCACGACGTAGATCTCCTCGGCGCCACCGGGGTCGTCGTCCTCGGCGAGCTCGTCATGGCGCTCGATAATTAGGTCGCCGGCCTGCTCGGCGACGTACGCGTTCGTCCCGAAGGCGGTGATCCCAAGCTCACGCCGCAGCGGCTTCCAGTCCGGGATCGGCTCGCCCGGGAAGCGGATCGTGTCGATCTCGTCGAGGTGCGTCACGCGGTAGCCCGGCTCCATCGGGCGACTCTACAACGCCCCGGCCGCCTCGCACAAACGACGGGCCGCCGCGAGCGCGCCGGGAGCGATTACCCCGCAGGAGACTCCTCGCATACATTCGTTACGACCCTGGCGACAGACGCTCGGACAGGACGAGCAGCAGTAGGCCGGTAGCGTGCCGGACCCACTGCTACTTCAAGGGCAGAGCATCATCTGCAGGCGAACCGGGCCGCGTCGCCGCTCGTCGCGACGAGCGGCCGCGCGATGCGTATTTGCGTCCGCGCCACCGCGGCTCTCATTCGGTCACCGCCACTCTTCACGCGGCAGATCTAGATAGCTGGCCTGTCCGCGGCCGAACGACCAGTCGGCGCGATCGTTCTCCACCAGTGTTACCGCCAGGTCCTCGGATCGCAGACCGCTGCGTTCGGCGAGCAGTTCCGACAGGCGGCGATAGAAAGCTTGCTTGGCGGCGATCGCCCGACCAGTAGCGAGAGTGACGCGCACGAGCACGAAGTGATCGCTGCGATCGATGTCGAGATAGTGCCTGTCGAAGCGAAGCGTTTCGGGCTGATGCTGCGTTATCAGCTGGAAGCGGTCACGCTCGGGCACCTCCAGGCACTCGACCATCGCTTCGTGAACGGCATCCGCGATCCCCTCCAGTTCGCCTCCGCTACGGCCTTCGAGCAGATCAATCGTGACCAACGGCATTCGGAGCTCCCTCGTTCGCAGCTCGGTATCGAGCCTATGGAACAAGATCCTGACGAACCATCCAGACCACCACGACGACCCTTGAGCGGACGCCACCCCATACGTCACTCAGCGCGAACAACTATCCCACTGGACGACCAGCACTAGCTTGCCGGCGCTTCAAGCCCGCTGCTGCTTCGACACCACAGGAGCTGCGAGCGCCAGCGTTGTTCCAGCGCGACGAGGAGGCGCGGTCACCTCAGCGTGCGGTCGGCGGCCTCTTCCGAGTTGACTACGGGGACGATCTCGAAGTCCA